>Ga0129307_1000808_pt1 | contig 42246 bp, 29 predicted proteins | sample P1105metagenome_FD_94437 | JGI IMG/M metagenome (GOLD analysis project Ga0129307, IMG submission 94437) | Capybara group fecal microbial communities from Wisconsin, USA - P1105 metagenome | ecosystem: Host-associated > Mammals > Digestive system > Large intestine > Fecal | place: USA: Wisconsin...
GTGAATTGCTTTCAGATTTTCTAGTTTTACTAGTGCAATAACAACGCACTGTCGAGACGACGCACCCTCTAGGGTGTTGTGAATTGCTTTCAGATTTTCTAGTTTTACTAGTGCAATAACAACAGTGCTCGTCATCATATTCATCGCTTATCGGTTGTGAATTGCTTTCAGATTTTCTAGTTTTACTAGTGCAATAACAACGTCCGTTCATGAAGTTCGCGGCGGAAATATGTTGTGAATTGCTTTCAGATTTTCTAGTTTTACTAGTGCAATAACAACATGGGCATGCCATGACCCTAATCAATCACAGTTGTGAATTGCTTTCAGATTTTCTAGTTTTACTAGTGCAATAACAACCTGTTCGCTTTAACACGGCGATGGTGTGAGTTGTGAATTGCTTTCAGATTTTCTAGTTTTACTAGTGCAATAACAACAGATAACGGAGAGCAGATAATGCAAGACTGGTTGTGAATTGCTTTCAGATTTTCTAGTTTTACTAGTGCAATAACAACTGGTGCTTGCACCACGACGCACCGGGCACGGTTGTGAATTGCTTTCAGATTTTCTAGTTTTACTAGTGCAATAACAACCATCGATGAAAGCCATCTACCCGTTGATAGGTTGTGAATTGCTTTCAGATTTTCTAGTTTTACTAGTGCAATAACAACGCAGCGTAAGCGGAAACGCACGTAAGGATAGTTGTGAATTGCTTTCAGATTTTCTAGTTTTACTAGTGCAATAACAACTGACTTGTTGTAACTATTCAGCTATAAATGAGTTAGATGCGACATTGCGAAAAGAAAAAATCGGCTTCAAATAGCCGATTTTTTCTTGTTTTTAAGCATTTTTTATAGGAAAAGTTCTAATTGCCCCGTTGATTTCGGCTTCGGTTTTTCCTTTCGACCGTAGAAAATCTGGATTTTTCCGAACTGCTTATCCGTGATGCAAAGAATACTTACCGAGCCATCTGGCGGCATAAAACTCTTTACACGAGCAATATGAACTTCTGCATTTTCTACAGAAGCGCAATGCCGTATGTATATGGATAGTTGAAATCTAGAGAACCCGTCTTTCAACAGATTCTTGCGAAATTCGCTGTGCCTCTGCCGCTCAATTTTCGTTTCTGTCGGCAAATCGAAGAAACACATCACCCACATAATTCGGTACTCGCTAAATCGGTCCATCCTACACCTCTGGATAGAGCAATTTCCTTGTGGTTCCTAAATAGCATTTGGCAAGCGAAGCTGTGGTTGTTGAAACAGCATTCATCAACGGACTTCGATTTCCATCAATAACACAATCAAGTACAGGAATTTTTAAAAGCTTTGCTTTTATTTCTGTGGAAAGATCTGTAGGATATTCTTTTATTTCGTTAAGTATTTCTATAACTAATTTATCTATGATGGGGCGATACGGTTCCATGATATCGTCTGCTAAACAATAGGCGTTGTAACGATTATGGTGGTGTATCCCCAACGTCGGTAAAAGTCCGCTCGAAACCAAAGCCCTTGCAACCACACCGCGTAAAATGGCATAGCCATAATTAAGCATATTGTTGGGCGGAACTCCATTACGGTCACGAACGAAGTCGGGGATGTCGGGAAACATTTCTTTCCAGTAGTATGCAGCAGCAACGGCTTCTCTGTTATCAACATCTCCACTTCGCACGGAATTTGCCCAAGCAGTCATATTGCAAATTTCAGCGTCATGAGTACCATGCAAAACGGCAGCCTGATTTAAAATTTTTTGCTGGACTGTTTGTTGCCACAATTGCTTTTTCAAAGGTAGCGATGCCTCTATTTGAGCCTGAAAGCGCTCGCTTTGCAAGGTATTCCCTGAAAGAGGTAGGAGTAGACCTGAGGGTAAATGCGTTTTGTCACAGTTAATTATTGCACAATTATTCTCTAGCAGAGCTCCTAGTAAAGCGTTGGTCACTGTAATTTGAGGAGAATCAAGGACGATGTAGGCGATGTCCTCAATAGCCGCGGTGACGATTTCATCATCGCGTTTCTTAATGACAAGCTGGTTGTCCTTTAGACTTAAATATGCCTGATTCCCAAAATACAGTGTTCGCTTAATCATAATCGTATTCCATTAAATTCGATTACATTGCCAAGCCAATCTGTTTTTATTTTAACGCAATAATCTTGAATTTTAGGAGGTTTCGGGTTTTTCTTATCAAGGATATTTTTTATAAATCTTTCGTCTGGCACAAACTTGACACAATTTCCAAAGGAACTAAACTCCTCATAGTTTAATTCTTGCTTGGGTATTTTCTTATCTTTGTATTTGCGATTCTTTAAATCAGCGATCTCTGCATCAGAAAGATCTTTCGCCAAGCTAATTTCCTTAGCATAATTATTCGGAATGAAGAAACAATCTTTTCCAGTGAATTTTACAACTTTATATACCCTGTTTGCAAAATCTTTTTTATTATCGTTGTTTTTGAACCATTCTTTTAGTGCATTAGCGCTTAATTCAAGAATACTGTCTTCGGGATGAGGCATGTAAACCAAATCATTTTGCTGAAGATAAAAAAGCGTTGTGTCTGGTTTTTCGGCGTTTTCTTCTCGTATTCTCTCGCAAATCATTCTCTTAGATTCTTCAATATCAATGGTTTTGGTCTTTATCAGTTCTTTTGCCAATGCGACAGAATCATATAATGGAGCAATATCAAATATTCTTTTTTCATTCTTCGCCATAACGATAAACATGTAATTATCGCCTGTGAGGACACTCTGTTTAGGGTTGTTTGAATATAGTTGTTGTAAACCACTTTCCTCGGTTTCTTTTTTGCTATACCAAACTTTTACCTTATATACGGGAGGTTTGTTGTTCTGAAGTCTTGAATCATTAAAGGCGACAAGACCTTCTCCCGAAAAAGCTTCTTTCATTGTATCATATTTCTTTCGATGTGCATCGATTTCATCTTGCAAATTTTTGTCTATGATTTGTCCAATGTCTTTGGCTTGTAATAAAGAGATGTTTATGGTCTTTGTATCCCTATTATTTGTTTTCCCATAATAGGTTTCTTGATGTAATGCTGCACGAATTTTAAGTTGTTTCTTTCCTTCTTTATTTTCTGTTATAGCTAATTTATCTTTCGGTTTCTGAGAAATAATCATTGTTTCAAGAAATTCTTTTGCTTCGGGAATCAAATCTTCAATAGGCGATTTGAATTTACGAGAACCCTCAATTTCTTTCATTATTGCATCACGTTTTTCCTTGTTGAGCTTAAAAAATGCTTCTTCTAAGGAGTCTTCATCGCTAAACGAAATTTCGCTTTTATGTTTGTTTAATTCTTCTTGGAAATACTTATTCAGGTCATTTAGACGCTTGATGAATTTATTGTCACTTAGCGCAACAACAAGAGCGTCTATAGCGTGATGCCTATGGTCATATCGCTTACTCCATCCTTTTATTTCGTAAATGTTCCTATTTCTTTTTTTGTCAAAACCTTTGGTAATCCAGGATTCTTTAGGGTTGCCATTTTCGTCTAGATTCCACAATTCCATTTGTTTAAATCTGGATTCCGTCAGATTCATAAAGAGTTTCTTCAGGCCCCAATGGCTTCTGAGGTAGTCGGTGACGCCGCCAGTAGTTGTTTTTACATTGTCGCTTCCAACGATTTTGGCCAATTCGTCTTTTATTGCAATGGATATGAATTGAGTGTCTTTAAGTTGACGATTTACTGGATTAGATGGGATTTTTTCTGCTAAAAGATTTCGCTTCTTTTGTCCAAAGAAATTCTTATTGACGTGCTCTAAATATTTTTCGAGAGAACAAATGCCTAACGCTGAATTTTGTTGAGAAATGTATTCCCACGCAGTCCTGTTATCTTTTTCTTCGTTTATGTTTGTTTCGCATACGACCTTATTTGTTAAAGAATCGTCAAAATAGCGCGATTTTGGAATGATGTGGTCAATGTCATATAAACGATCGTCAAATAACTTGGCAAGCGGAATAGGCTTTAACGTGTACGGGGAAATGAATTGCTGTTTTTCCCACAACTTCATCTTTTCAATTTCATCTGGTGTAGGATTGTTTTCATTTTTAAATTTTGGACGAGATTTTGGATTCCCATTTTCATCAAATAGACTTTCTTGACGGCTCCAAATCTTGTACAATTCAATATTTCTTTCGTTAACCTCTTGGTGTAATTCAATAAGCCTTTTCTTGATGTTTTCGTTGACTTTTCGATTTTTTATTTGCGATTTGTATATTTTATCTCTTTCTTGAGCACTGTTTTTCAAATCTCGAGCTAGTTCAACACGAATTTCTAGTTCATTTGGATCAAGTTTGTAATTTTTCCAAACAGCCTTAACAACTTGCATAGTTTCGTTTGCAATTTGACTGACAATCGGATTTCTTAGATTTCGTTCTCTTTCTTTGTCATATTTTATATCGTGGTAATTTGTAATCTGCGGTTTGATATTTTCCTTCGTATGCCTGCCATATACCAACGAGGCGGCAAAAGCGTACATTAAACCGCCCTTTTCGAGAGCATTAGGGTTGCTGTTTACGAAATCAATAATGTAGTCGTTAAGCAAATATTCTTCAATTGCTTCGCCCGTTTCCAACAAGTGTTGAATTTGGCCAAAATTATGTTTGACAACATCTGGTATATCTTGGGGTAATGGATTGGGCCGCATCAATGGAAGGATCTTTTCAATTGCTTTCTTAGATAGGCTAGCATATTTTCTTGGGAACTTTATTGTTTGTGCGAGTTCTAAAGCGACTTCAATACGTACGCTTTCCTCAATATTTTGAGGCAACGTATTTACTATTGATTGAATGCGTTTGCTTTTTTCATCGTATTCACTTCCTTCATGAACATTGTTGTATAAGGCTTGCCAAATGTCTTCAATAGATGCACTGTTGATACCTCTTTTGGAAAGAACTTTATTGATACTAATAGATGTATCGCATCCTTTTAATTTCGCTTTGACATTCAACCCGTTTAAATACTCGGTGTTGTCGTTTTTTAATTTCACAATTTTTGCAACATCGCTAAACCCCACCTGTTTCTGGCTCAGTAGTTTTTTGTATATTGCTTCTTTTTCTTCATCAGCAAGGAAACGATTTGTGTATTGTAGAATATTTTTCTGTTTTCTTTCATTCTATACATCTTGTTTTGAAGTGATATAAAGACGGTTTATTTGATCCCAGCATCTAAATTCTTGAAATAACGGATGTGACACAGGTACAACCTGTTCGTCTTTTTCAAATTGACACTTCGCAATAAGATCGGACTGGGATTTTAGCGGTCTTTGATAATAGATGATTTGGTTTTTTATGATATATTTTAATCCGTTTCTTAAACCATCATTACGCAGTTGTTCTTGTGATGGACTTTTCCCTGGAAAAATATAATCCAAAATTTTTCTAAGGATTTCTGGAGAACATTCGTTCAAAAAAGAGTAATGTTTTGCTTGTTCGCTCCAAACGGCGTCGAATTCATTCGTGTATTGCTGGCGCAAAATCACACGGTTTCTTATTTTAGTCCATTTATTTTTTCTTAAATCCTCTACAAAAAGCTGGCAGGGGAAAAAGCCTTTCTCTTTTAATGTTTTTTCCGTCTCTTCCATTTGCTTTCGCCAATTAGTTTTTTGAGGAAGTGCAAATGTAACCGTCTCTGTTTTTTTTGTTCGCTTGATTCTTATTTCTAGTTCTATTTCTTGTCCGACTTTTTCTTCAAGATTTTGAAGTAGCGTTGTTCCATTTATTTCGGAATCTTCGTCTAAAACGGTAATGTTAAATACCGGTAAATCTTTTCCTTTGTCTTTTCCGCTTTTTGCTTTAAAAGTTAAATCAGACTTTTCAATTTCCTTGATTACGAACTTCTGAACACGTGTTTCGTATTTTTTCAAATCATCTTGATCTTCGTCTTTAGAAGAGTTCTTTTTTTCTGGTTCTTCGTCGCCACCACCAGCGTAGCCTCTAAGACGGTTGTATTGATATAGAATGCGCCCCAGTTCTTTCAGTTCGATTTTTTCTTTTAATGCTTTGGCTCTTAATTCGTAATGCTGCAGAGAATCCAGTTGCAAGTTTTTTTTACGAATTGGCAATAACTCTAATTCTTGTAATTTATTTGCTTCGGGAAAACCATTTTTGAATTGGAACTGTTCAGGCAGCATCCCCAGTTCGTTAAGGATAAAGAGAAGCTTGTTTCGTCTCATTTTATAACGCTTCCCCATACGCCTAGCGGAACGCTTTGCTCTGCGTTCAGCGTTTTTAGTGATTGTAGCCCCTTTTTCGTAATCAATTTTATCGCTTCCCATGGGGATAATTCGGCTTCCCATACCTTCTATTTTTACGGGGTTGCCGTTTTCATCCGCATTCACCACAGCCCAGCCAATGCTGTTCGTCCCCAAATCCAGTCCAAGTATCTTTTTCATAAACAAGTTTCCCCATCTAAGGATTTTTAATTTCGCCTCATTTAATATACGTTCTTTTTCGAAAAAATTGCCGTTTTTATGCAAAATTCCGCATTTTTTTGTTTTTTGCTCAAAGTATATTCTTTTAAATATAATTTCTATTCAATGTCAATAAGTGACAGTCCATTATTTTTTTCAATTATTTTCAAAAAAATATTTTTTATTGATTTTTTTTTGAATTTTTCTCTTGACCAAGAAGTCATAATTGTTTATATTCTAACCATAATCTGAAAGCAATTCACAATAAGGATTATTCCGTTGTGAAAACATTTAGGGCGGTGCGAAAGCATCGTCCTCTTTTTTTGCTCTTGATTCAATATAGCGTATATGCTATATTGAAATACAATGAAACGTGATCAAGTTTTAGATTACATGGATTCGCTTGAAAAAGAGGATGACGGTTTGAATTCGTATGTGCAACTGTACGAGGCTTTGTCCGATTTTTTGACGGATTTTGATTTCTTGAAGGACTCCTTGGGCTTGACGCAAAAGGATGTGGCGGATAAAATGGGGACTACGCAAAGTGCAGTCTCCCGCATTGCGTCTTTGAAAACGAATCCGTCTTACAAGCAGTTGCAAAAAATGGCTGAGGCTGTCGGTGGAAATTTGTTTATTACGCCGATGAAGGATATGACTGTCCAGGTTCCTTATGATTTACAGGAGTCTGTACGGAAAATGGCTGCGGGCGAAAACAAGACTGCAAATGAGTATCTTGAAGATGTTTTGCGTAATGCTTTGGAAATCGAGCGTTCTTGCAATGTCAACCAAACACTTGTTTTAAACAAAGTTTGTGAGAGCAAGGCTCGGTATAACGGTAGTCCAAACAAGTCCAAAAAGAAAAAATAACACCTCGCACGTTTTGCGCGAGGCGTTCTATATCTCTTTCGTCTGTAGGGCGTAGCCCGTGCTTTCGTCTATCGCGGAAGCGTCAGGATGTCGATGCCATCCTTTGTCTTCACTACAGTGTGTTCCCACTGGGCGCTGAGGCTTCCATCGCGAGTCACGGCGGTCCAGCCGTCCCTGAGCGTCTTTGTGCCCGGCCGCCCGACGTTGATCATCGGTTCGACCGTGAACACGTTGCCGACTTCGATGAACGGGCAGCGTTCGTAGTTGCGGAAGTGATAAACGGTCGGTTCTTCGTGGAAGCCGCGACCGATGCCATGACCGCAGTAGTCTTCGACAACGCTAAAGCCGTGTTCGTCGGCGATGTCCTGGATAGCGCAGCCAATGTCGTTCCAGTGAGCGCCTTGTTCGCCTGCAGCGCGGATGCCTTCTTCCATGCAGAACTTGGCGGTATCGACGAGTTCGCGAGCGATGTCCGAGACTTTGCCGACGCAGAACATGGCAGAGGTATCGCCATGGTAGCCGGAGAGGATTGTGGTGATATCGATGTTCACGATGTCGCCATCCTTGAGGATGGTGTTCGCGTTCGGGATGCCGTGGCAGACAACTTCGTTGAGGCTGATGCAGGCGTAACGCGGATAGCCGTGGTAGCCCATGCAGGCGGAGATGCCCTTGTGCTGGCGAGTGTAGTCGCCGATGAATTCATCGATTTCGAGCGTGGAGACGCCGGGCTTGCACATTTCTCCCGCGCGGATCAGCGTTTCGGCAGCGAGAGCGCCGGCATCGCGGATCAGTTCGATTTCTTTTGCGGATTTTACTTTGATTTTAGCCATTTTGAGGTTTTGAGCTCGTTCGCTTCGCTCACTTTGAGCAGTGAGGTCGCTCGCGTTGCTCGCTTTGAGGTTTTTTGAGCTCGTGCTTCGCACTTTGGGGTCTGAGGACGTTCGCAAGGCTCACTTTGAGGTTAAAATATTTTCTACAAGGCTCAGAGCACCGAAGGTGCGTGCTCATAGCTCACTGCTCACTCCTATTTCTTCCATGCGTATCTATCCAGCAAATACGCGAGCAGCATTTGGTCGTCGGTGGTGCCGTTCGCAAGGTCCTTTACGAGTGGGAGCATGCGGCTGATGCGTTCGGTCGCCTTCTGGCCGCCGAAGTGCTTGCGGACTTCTTCGAGGCGGACTCGGGTGCGTTCGCTCACCTTCTTCGCGATTTCTTCGTTTGTCAGCGGATCCATCTTGATGAAGTTGATGCCGAAATCGACTGCGGTTTGACGCAAGTCAATTTCTTCGACCGGCGTGATGAGCGAAATGCAAAGACCGCTACGGCCTGCACGTGCAGTACGACCGCTGCGGTGCACATAGACTTCGTGGTCAGCCGGGTGGTCATAGACGAGAACATGCGTCACATGGTCAACATCAATACCGCGTGCGGCAACGTCCGTGCAGATGAGAATCTTGAGTTTCTTGTCACGGAAGGCATTGAGCGTCTTTTCGCGGAGGCTCTGCGCCACATCGCCACTCAAAGCGCCGACTTCAAAACCGTAGCCGGAAAGCACCTGTTCCAAGTAACTCACGTCGCGCTTGTAGTTGCAGAAAATCATGCAACTTTCGGGATTGTAGTATTCCAGAACCTTGATGGTCATGGAATCCTTTTCCATCACATCGCAAGTGTAATAGCGGTGTTCAAGGTTGTTGGCAATAACCTTGTCGTAGCTGAGTGAAAGGAATTCGGCACTCGGACGCTGGAATTCGCGGGCAAGGCTCTTGACCGTCTGCGGAATCGTCGCACTGTACATCGTGCAAGAAATCGCCTTGGGCAAGTACTTGCGGATCTTCTGCATGTCCGGATAGAATCCCATCGAAAGCATTTCGTCGGCTTCGTCAAGCACGAGATCGCGGATGGAGAGCAAATCGACATTGCCGCGCTGGATGTGATCCATCAAACGGCCCGGAGTCGCAACAATCACATGGACTCCGGCACGGAGCGCCTTGATTTGCGGTTCGTAGTTTACACCACCAAAAATCGCAACAGACCGAATGCCAGTCCCTTTCGAGAGTTTTTCAAATTCTTCTTGCACCTGGATGCAAAGTTCTCGCGTCGGGACGAGGATAAGAGCTTGCGGATAAGGATGATCGCGGACAATAACCTGCAAAAGCGGAAGTGCGTAAGCGCCCGTCTTGCCAGAACCGGTCTTCGACTGCACCAACATATCGCGGGCGGCAAGCATGTAAGGGATGGACTTTCTCTGGACGGGCATAAGTTCAGTCCAGCCATGTTCCCGGAGAATGGCCTTCTGCTCTTCGGGAAGCATATCGAAAGTATAATCAGGGAGCTTGTTCTTGGGTTCAATAATTTTAACAGGCGTTAAAAACGGATTAACTTTTTCAATCGATTCTTCTTTAATGTCTTCACTCATAGTGATGGCAAATTTAGTAAAAGGCGAGTGACGCGACAAAGCAACTTGTTGCTTTGGCATGACCGAGCCGTACTAAATGCGCGCAAATTGAGCGCAAATTTAGAAATTAGACGAAAAGACGAAAGACGAGAGAAGAAAGAAATAATGTAAAATCAACGAAGAGAGAATTGAACCTTGAGCGGTGTATTATGAGCGACGAGCTGATTGTCCCCCCTAACCACTAACCACTGTTTACGAACCACCCCCAACGAATAACCATTGACTAATGACCACTAACCAATAACTAAATACCAATGACCATTGGCCAATAACTATATATATTTATTTACATGATTAAAAAACTTATTGATTCTTTAAATAATGTCTTGTTGGGGAAGCAGGAACAAGTGGAAATGCTTGTGATGGCACTCCTTGCAGATGGCCACGTGCTGATCGAAGATGTCCCAGGAACCGGCAAGACGACCATTGCAAAAGCTCTTGCCGCAGCCATCGGCGCAGATTTTGCACGCATCCAGTTTACGCCGGACTTGCTCCCAGCAGATGTGACGGGCGGTGCCGTGTTCAAGGCAAATACAGGCGATTTTGAAATACGCAAAGGGCCTGTTTTTACGCAAGTTCTCTTGGCAGATGAAATCAATCGTGCGTCACCGCGAACGCAGAGTGCATTGCTCGAAGCCATGGAAGAACGTCAAGTTTCGCTGGAAGGCGAACGTCATGCGTTGCCAAAGCTCTTCATGGTGCTAGCAACAGAAAACCCAGTGGAGTTCCATGGCGTATTCCCGCTGCCCGAAGCTCAGATGGACCGTTTTCTGGTACGACTTTCATTAGGTTATCCGACAGCGGAAACAGAACTCGGCATTTTGCGTGCCCACCGCGACGGGAAACCGCTTGATACGTTGTCTGCGGTAACGACCCCGGATGAAGTTATCGCCGCACGCAATAACGTCCGCAAAATTCACATTGACGAATCGCTTGAAACGTATGTCGTGTCGCTCGTGCAAGCAACGCGTACAAGTCCTGCGGTTCGTTTGGCAGCAAGCCCGCGTGCTGGAATCAACCTCATCAAGATGGCACAAGCATGTGCGTATGTCGCAGGCCGCGATTTCGTGAATCCAGACGACATTCAGCATGTATTCTACCCCGTGATGGAACACCGCGTGTTCGCCAAGGACAGCAATACGCCCGGAGCTTCAAGACAAATTCTAGAGGGAATACAGAAACAGGTGAGAGTGCCGAAGTAATGATGTGATAATCGTCCGCGCATCCCGATTACTAACCACTAAAATCTCATAACCCCAAAGCGCCTTTGGCGCGACCCCATACCCCATAGCCCAAATGTCCCTTTTCCATTTCTTTATAAGCGTCATTCCTCTTCGAGGCTTGACTCGGCGGGAATCAAATGCGAGTCCACAAGTGGCCTCTCGCTTGATTCCCTTGCACGTCATTCCTAGAAGTTCCAAGCGCAAGGGACTCTTGATGCGTTTATTCTACCTTTGGCAAGAAGGCTTTACGCAGGTAGGGCATGCCGCAGCATCACTCATGATATTCTCGATGTTCGCTGGAGTTGTTCCTGGATTTTGGGCGGCATGGGTATTTTGCGGTCTCGACTTCATGTACTTTTTAGCTCTTGTGCCAAGCTTATTCATGACAGCACGAAAGAGCAAATTCAAGACGGACAACATTACTGTTCGAAACGTTTATGAAGGCGAAACAGCGACCGTCAGCTTGCATTTAACGGCAGAAGACAAGCTTAACGCAGCCTCGCTTGGATGTTTCCGCATGGACCCGACGCTAGCCTGCGAAGAATCGGACCTCATATCGCTTGCAGCGGGCGAAACTACAGAAATTCCATGCCGAATCCGGACAAAAAAACGCGGAGCATTTACAATCCCGAAGGTATCCGTCATTATTCCAGAAATCAACGGAGCTTTGCGTTTTGCAACAAATTCAGGAACAGCAGAATTGCTCGTTTTCCCGCGTCCGTTGCATTTGGGGTCGTTTCCGTTTTTGACATCAGGGGCAAGCGGCATTGTATTCGCGCCGTTACTGATGCCAAGCCTTACACGGGGAATGGATTTTGTAGGGGTCCGTGAATACCGCGAAGGCGATTCCTTGCGAGACTTGCACCACAAGGCGTTTGCCCGCTACGGCAAACCGTTTACCAAAGAATTCGAAACGGAACGCGGCGCCGGTGCGATTCTCGTCTTGGACACAACCGCACGAAACCTCCGTGAAAAATCAACAGTCGAAATGCTCATCCGCTTGGCGGCTGGCATTGGCCTATGGCTTTTGGAACGCCATGCTTTGGGCCGCTTTTTCATTGGCGATGACGAAATCGCGCTAGTCCAAGGAGATGGCGGCGAAAGCTTCTTGGAATCGCTTGCTCGAATCCCGCCCACATCGCTCCGCAAGTCAAACGCAACAAAAAAACTCTGGTCACCTGCAGCCCGCCCGCTGGGTCCCGTTCTTCGCGTAGGGCTTTTTGCAACCGAAGACCCGCTAGTGCATAAGCATGTCATTCTAGATTCGCATTTTAAGACAACAGAAGAATTGAAAGAACTCATTTCCGACGACGTCTTATCCGTCAACGCCAAACGTCTCGAACAGCTATTCAAAACATCGCAAAAAACGGAGGTTGTTCTATGAAGATAAACTTCCGTGAAATTTGCAAGACGATTTTCTTTGTCATCGCATCCATCAATTTGGGCTTTTCAAGCGGCATCGAAATTTTAGGCATCCTTTTTGCAATAGCCTTCGTTTACTTATCCGTAAAGCAATTCGCAAATTCAAAAAAATCGCCTGAATTACAGAAAATCCCCCGCTATAGAAAAATGCTCGCTTATGGAGCGATTGTTCCGTGTGCGTTGTGGTGGGTGCTGACTCCAAGCGTAGAATCGGGAGTGTCGCCTTATCTGGTCTTTATTCCGGCGTGGTACTTACTTTACCTTACGTGGCTACAAAAGCGGAGCCTCGGCAATGGCGGTTACGAAGTCTTCGTTGTATTCAATGGCGTCGCAGCACTCTTCATGGGTCTGTACCAAGCTCCTCGTGCATGCGTGCTAAGCGGAGCCATTGCGCTATTGCTTGCCGTTTATGCATTCAGCCGCCCCCGTGTCGCATTTTACAAAAGACTTCTTTTTATTTTGATGTTTGCGGGTTTATGTTGTTCATCATACGTCGGTTTCAAATATTGGAAAACACAACGCTATTACAGCGGGCGCTGGGCCGAAGAGTATTACGTCAAAAACCGCGTTATGGGATTTGATCCTGCGGTCGCCTTAGGTTCTTTTTCAAGCAATTACAATTCCAAATACAATAACGAAATCGTCCTTCGAATTTGGGACACGCTCGCCCCGCCATACTTGCGTGCTGCCGCTTATGAGAAGTACGTTGCAGGCATCTGGAAACTCCCCACAACAGCAGAAAAGAAACTTTATCCATCTCGTTACAATGTCGATTATGCAATTTTCGAAACAGAAGACTCCATAGCCGCATTGCCAAACGTCAAATCGGTTTGGGTACAAGCGACGCTCGATAATTTTGGTTACATATTTGCGGCTCCGAATGCAGTGGGTGTTGCAAGTAAAAATACGGACTCGCTGAATTACTATTCGACAAATATTTTTGTAGCTGCAAATGGTTCCCGTAGCGATTGGTACTATTACGTTTCTGACTCAGCCGCAGCGTTTGCAGTCGCAGGCGAACAAGATTCATCTTATTTGCAAATTCCAGAAAAAAATTTAAAATTACTGGATTCGATTACAAAAGCAATGAATCTTCCGCTCAAAGATTCCGCATCGTCTAACAACCCCGAATTTGCCGCTCAAAACGTAAAAACTATTGAAAATTATTTTATCCAAAATTTCAAGTATTCGTTTATCGTAGAAGGCTATAGATTAAATTCAAAAAAAGACCCGTTAGTCCGTTTTTGGAATAATAAAGAAGGCTATTGCGAATACTACGCAACTCTTACCGTGCTTTTATTACGTCATCAAGGAATCCCCGCCCGTTACGTGACAGGATTTGCTCACCCAGAGCATGTTGCAGGCAGGCCATACGTGACATTCCGCCGTCGTCACAGCCACGCATGGGCAGAAGTTTATATAAACAACAATTGGTACATTTTCGACCCTACCCCGCCCCTAACGGAGCGTACATTTGCAAAAACATCTTGGTTTGCATCAAAACTAGAAGGACTAAAAGGAAGATTCTCCTACATTCTTCATTTGTTAAAAGACGGCGAATGGCGTCGAGTTGTAGATAGTTGGCAGACCACGTCGGAGCAATTGATTTCAAGCCCAATCCCCTACGTTATTTTGGCAATCCTACTAGCCATCTTTGCCAGTTTGAAAATCCGCAAGTACCGCAAAAATTCCATTTCTAATGTTGTCTCAAAAAATGCGGTCCAATGGATTACTCTATTGGAATCAGCGGAGAAGCGTCTTGCACGTTTTGGTTTTGCACGTTCGCCCGGCGAAACCGTATCGTCATTTGCAAACCGCATTGAAAAAGCATTACAGAAAGCCGATGACACCATAGACGGTTCTGCGAATAAAAAATCAAAAAAAGCCCATGAGTTCCGTAGGCAAGAATGCTCTACCGCATTAAAGCAATTATCCGAATACGAGCAAAACCGCTGGAAAAAATAATACGGGATCAATTGCAATCCCAATTATAAACGACCTTTACACTCCAAAATTGACGTTGCATAAAAATACAACGGCTTTTTTTTTTTTAATTTCAAAGAGTTCCTAATTTAGATATTTTATTTTCGGTTGTTGGGGGATGCATTTTCTTGCATCCCAAGGAGTGTAAGATGAAAGTCTCGCATATCGTGAGCTTGTTTTTTGGTTTGGGGTTAGCTGCAACTTCTACATTTGCCGCTCCAGACCCAAATTTCCACATATATCTCGCGTTCGGCCAATCCAATATGGAAGGCCAGGGCGATATCGGTAGCCAAGACAAGAATGTCGATGACCGTTTTCAGGTTCTCTGGGCGGCAAATAACGGTTCTTGCTCCGGGAAAACCAAGGGCAAATGGGCAAAAGCCGTGCCTCCGCTGGCACACTGCCAAGGGGCGAAGCTTGGCCCCACAGACTACTTTGGCCGCACGATGGTCGAAAAGATGGACCCCAAAATCAAAGTGGGAGTCATTGTTGTCGCTGTCGCCGGGTGCAGTATCCAGTTATTCGACAAGAACGGTTACGCAAACTACGCCAGATCACAACAAAGTTGGATGACTCAACGCATCAACGAATATGGCGGAAACCCTTATGGCCGATTAATTGAAATGGCCAAGGCGGCTCAAGCAGACGGAGTCATCAAGGGCATCATCTTCCATCAAGGCGAAACCGATGCCGGGGACGGTCAGTGGCCCTCCAAAGTCAAAGGCGTTTACGACAACATAATTAAAGATTTGGGCCTTGGAAACGACATTCCGTTCCTCGCGGGCGAAGTTCTGCGCTCCGGCATGAGCAGCGGCGCGAACAACAACATTTCGAAGCTCCCGCAGCAGTCCAAAAATTTCTACGTCGTGTCCTCCGAAGGGTTCAATCAAGCGTTGGGCGATGGACAGAACGTGCATTTCACGTCGCAGGAATACCGCGATTTCGGCAAACGCTATGCCGAAAAGATGATTGAAGTTCTTGGGGATAAAATCAAGCCAGCAGCTTCAGCCGAAGAATCTAGCAGCAGCGTGGCCCCGGCTAGTTCGTCCGCGGCAGCTCCCGCATCGTCCGCAAGCGTTGCCAGCAGTTCGTCAAGGTCGCACCACAGGAGCAGCAGCAGCCATAATCCAAGCAGCTCTCCAGAGGGTGTTATCGTCATTCCGAATGCAACATCTACGTTGTCTGTCGGGAACGTCTCGTTTGACGGAGTAACGCTCCAGATGCCGCTGACGCTTGCCCGCGCAGGCATGGTGAATATTCGCCTTTACTCGGTGCTTGGCAACGAAGTTGTGAATTTAAGCGAAACGATGAGTGCAGGAACAAACAGCCTGTCCATTTCCAAAAAACTTTCGCCGGGAATCTATATGTTGAGAGTTCAAGCGGGTTCTTCACTTGTAACGAAACGTATAGACTTGTCCAAATAGCAATTGTTTCCTCACAAACTCAGAGTCCCGTGCTTGCACGGGGCTCTTTTTATGATATTTGGATGTTGCTGCATTCCGAAAAGCGATAGTGAAAGTCTCTCATGTCATGAAAAATGTAGGGCGACTGACTTCAAAAGCGTGCAAAGCGACCTCATTACAGACCGCAACTCCCTTTCGCCTCTTTCCAAAGCTTTTGCAAGCCCTCTAGCCCGACATCCTTGATTTCTTTACCTTGTTCCTTGACTCGGCGTTCCACCTCGCGGAAACGTTTTTCGAACTTGTTGTTCGCACGTTGCAAAGCGATGTTCGCATTGAAGCCGCAATGACGTGCCACGTTCACCAAGCTGAACATGATGTCGCCGAATTCATCTTCCAAGCGATCGACATTTGCGTTTTCGGGAGTCACTTTTTCCATCTCGTTCCTGAACTCCGCAAATTCCTCCTGAGCCTTGTCGAACACAGGCCCCGCCTCTCCCCAGTCAAATCCGACCTTTGCGACCCTGCGGATAATGTCCTGCGAACGGGCAAGCGTTGGCATGCTCTTACTGACTTTATCCATAATAGACTCGCCCGCATGCTTCAAGTTGTTCTTCTCTTGGGCCTTGATACGTTCCCAGCGGCGGCTGACTTCACTTGCATTATCAACTTGGGCATCACCAAACACATGCGGATGCCTGCGCACCATCTTTTCGCACAAGCCCTGCACCACATCGTCAATCGAAAAATCGCCTTGTTCCTTGCACACCTGCGAATGGAAAATCACCTGAAACAGCACATCGCCCAGCTCCTCGCACATGTGCTCCTTGTCGCCCTCTTGAGCGGCATCGATAAACTCACAACTTTCTTCGACCAAATAAGGCAACAGCGAATGCGTATCCTGCTTGCGGTCCCACGGACAGCCATTCTCCGAGCGGAGACGCGCCATAATATCAACAAGATCATTAAAAGTGTATTTCATGCAATAAAAGATAGAAAGTAAATCGGTCCCCTTGTCTTTACACAATAAATTCACTAAATTTCTTTACGCAGTTATTATATCGTTAGTTATATCGTTTTCTATATCGTTTGTTTTATCCGTTTAAAGATTAAAAAGCTTGCTCTCCTATCCCCCTTACCGTGATTCACAGGGCAGCAAAATAATAGGGCCTTATGGAAACGAAACTTTTGTATAACGAACCATACCGCGAACTCGCTCCCGAAAATTATCCGCTATCGTTGCACGCTTCAAAGTACTGTCCCAAGCACCTCTTTTACAAAGGAACGCTCCCCACTAAAGATAAAATCGGCATCGCCATGGTCGGTACCCGCCGCCCCTCCGCATCCGCCGAAGAACTGTGCAGGCGGCTCGTCTCCTCGCTTCAAAACACAAATGCAGTCGTCATCTCCGGACTTGCCCAAGGCATCGACAGCTACTGCCACCGAGCCGCACTAGATGCAGGTGTCCCGACAATCGCCGTCCTCGCACAAGGGCTTAACGCCAAAATCGAAGGCGAACGCTCCACCATCGCCGAACGCATCTTGCAATCAGGAGGCGCTCTCCTCAGCGAATACGAAGGGGATACGCCCGCATACAAAGGAAACTTCATCGCACGGAACCGCATCATCAGCGGACTCAGCCAGACAACGCTCGTCGTCCAAAGTCGACAAAAAGGCGGGGCCCTCCTCACCGCCCAATTCTGCCTAGACGAAGGCAAACCGCTCCTCGCCCTCCCCGGCAACTTCGACAGCGAACTCTACAGCGGCACAAATGCCCTCCTCGACAGCGGACGAGCCCAAGCAGTATTCATTCCAGAAAGTCTACGTTCCATAGCTGGGATTCCGCAACTCGACGGAGCGAAAATGGAGCAACTTTCCACATGCGGAGTCAAACTTTCCGAAGCAGCACAAAAGGTCTTCGAACGATTCAACGGCTTCCGCAAAACATTTTCGGAACTTCAGCAGGAATTTGACTTTAAGGCGCCGGAACTTTTAGCTATATTGACGGAGTTAGAAATATCTGGTCTAGTCACATCAAAAGACAACTACCAATTCTATTTTAACGGAGCATAACTAGTTGCGTAGCCGAATTGTCATTATAATTGCCACAGTGATCGCTTTCGCGTTCCTGGTATTTCAGGCGTTATTCGGCAAGAACAGTTTTCCAGAACAACATAGGATTTCAAAAGAAATCGAGTTCTACCAAAAGCAAATAGACTCATTGAACAAAGTCATCGAAACCCGTAACGAGCTCATCAACAAGCTAAAGACAGACTCGCTCTACAAAGAAGAAATACTCCGCACCCACTACGGCATGAGCCGTCAAGACGAGAAAGTATTTCAGCTGGTGAAATGAAACTTGAACTTTATGGTATAAGCGGAAAGCGATGAAACGAGTCTTCCCATGCTCCGTCACGGGATTCTTTATTTACTACAGCGAATGAGAGAAAAACCGTCCCCGGAACTGTGTCCGAGGCGACAAGCTAGCTACATCAAAATGCAAGGACATTCAACCAATAGCAAACCGCAGTGACTGCAGCAAGAATAAATTTAACAAGTAGCTCTTTCTTGTTTTTCGTAGAAAAACTTGCGATGCAATTCATGGTTAAATAAACAGCAACGACAATACCAACGATTTTAGTTACGTTGTGCGGAAACCAGGGAGACATAATATGGCCGAGCTGCAAAAGAAGAATCGCAAAGAATACTTGTAACAGCAGATTAATTACAAAAATGGCACGACCTTTGGCTGTGGCAAGCTTGAACATCCCCCCCGAAACCAAAGATTTTAGCGGAGATTTAAAAAGCATCACAATACTCATTACAACGACGAGCAGAAGCAGAACGGCACCGATTATTGCAGTCATAATTTTCTCCTGGTTAATTTAATGTTCATCCAAAAGCAATCGTAAGCAAAATGGACTACTCTAAATATAAGTCTAAAAAAAATAAAAAACACGGCCGGCATTTAAATTATATATTCAAAATATATGGTGTGTCGGCGTTTTTCACAGTTATGCATTATAGCCGCATTGGCGGTGTTGTCTTCGTGTTCCGACGACAATCCGACACCTGATTTCATGAGCCCAATCGCCGATAGTTCCGATAGTGCAAGCACTCCGGCCAGTTCAAGCTCCAGCGAAGAAAGATCGCTTTCGTTCCCGTTTGTGGGCGGCCCGGTGATGTTCACCGAAGTCGCACCCGTCAATGTCGCGTACAAAGACCACGAGGGCGATGACGCGGGCTGGGTAGAACTGTTCAACGCGTCGAACGATACTGTAAATTTATCTGGAACATACTTGACGGATACGCTCGCGGAACCGTTCAAGTTCGCATTCGGGAACGTGAAAATTCCGCCGCAGTCCTTTATGCTCGTTTTTCTTTCGGGGAAATCCTACCCTGACTTTGTTGCGCCACACGATTCTACAAACATGATTGGACCCGGTTGCTGGACATGGACCGACGCCCAAAGCGAACCGCCCGGCGAAAGCTACGCGAATCCGCTTGACGGCCAAAAGAAAAACTGCTTCAAGGAAAACGGGACAAGCCGCTTTGGAGCTGTAATGAAGTTCGGCGAAAACGAAGAACTGGGCTGGACTTCTATCGCGGTGTTCGTCGGCACAGGGAATGCCAATAAAGAAGACGTTGTCGATATTTCCAATACAAACGAAATTTTAATCCACGCTTACATCACCAAGGATAGAAAAGTTTCATTCCGGTTGACGCAGCCGAATGTGGACGACTGGAAGGGTTACGAAATCGTGCTGACAGGAACGGGAGATTCTTCGACGGTTTACCGTACAACCATTCCGACGGGAACAACATTCCCCGACCTTGAAAATATTTACGGCACCCGCATGAGCCCGGAAGCAAACGAGATGCAAGAAGTGAGCGTCAAGGTGTTCAGCTACGTCGCACGGAATCGCGGCCACGAGCCACACGCCAACTTCAAGCTAGGGAAATCAGGCGGGAGTTTGTACATCATCAACGCAGATTCCGCCATCGTCGATTCTATCGCCTACCCCGACATGCCGCATGGAAAAAGCTGGAATTACGGAACGTCGCCAGACGGCACAACCGGATTCGGATTCGCAGAACCTACGCCTTACGGCCACACAGCCGCCATCATTCAATCGCGTTCGCCATCGCTAGATACACTGGCAGAATTTCCGCCGTCCGGATTTTACTCGGCTCCTTTTGCAGTGACATTGCCAACAAATGCGGCAATCCGTTGCGAAAAAGGCGGAGCCGCCCCTACCGCCAATAGTCCTGTAACAACGTCATTACAGATAAACGGTACGACCGTTCTCCGTTGCGCAAGTTTTGTCGCGGGAGCGCATCCCGGAGACGAACTTACACGCACGTACATCTTCGAAGACGCCCCGGCTGCACCAGCGATATTCGTGACAGCAGACCCGAATTCGCTTTTCAGCCCCGATACGGGAATCTACATGGAAGGCGATTTTGCACAAGCGAAAGAACCGCATTACGGAGCGAACTACTGGCTCGACAAAGAAATTCCCGTGACCGTCGAATTGCTAGAAAAGGGCGTAAACAAGCCAGCATTCGCAAAAAAAGCGGGGCTCAAAATTTTCGGAAATCACAGCCGTCAAAAAGACAAAAAATCCGTAGCCATCACGTTCCGCGAAAAGTACGGCGACAGCCGCCTCAAATACACATTGTTCCCCGAATTCCCGGAACTGAAAAAATTCAAAGTGTTCATTTTGCGGAACAACGGAAGCAATTTCGAAAACGACTACATCCGCGACAGGCTTGCGAGTTCCGTAAGCGAAGGGCTCGGAGTCGATTACCAACGCGGGCGTTTTGCCATCGTGTATTACAACGGCGAATACTTCGGCATCCACGACATCCGCGAACGCTCTACCGAATACTACTTCGAGACGCATTACGGAATGGATCCAAACAATATCGACTTGATTAAAGCGGACAACTCGGTTACGGCAGGTTCCTCCGTCGATTACGTGGCTCTCATGGAATGGCTGGAAACGCACCACCTCGACAGCGAAGAAAATTACGCTTACGTCGCCTCGCAAATTGATGTCGATAATTACATCAATTACATGCATACAGAACTCTACGCCAACAACCGCGACTGGCCCGCCAACAACATCAAAAAATGGCGCGTGACGAACCCGAAAACGAAATGGAAATGGTTCCTGTACGATCTAGATTTTGGCATGGGGAACGACTACAGCGATTACACAAACAACATATTCGAATTTGCCGCCGCCGAAGACGGAGAAGGCTGGCCGAACGGCCCCGAACACACGCTACTGCTGCGCCGCATGCTCGAAAACGAGGGATTCAAGGCCGCATTCGTGAACCGCATGGCTGTGCTTTTGCACATGAACTTCGAAAGTTCGCGAGTCCTCGCCCGCATCGAAAAGATGATGGCCGAAATCGAAGCGGAAATCCCGCGCGACCAGAAGCGCTGGGGACTCAGCAAGAGCCGCATGGAACGCCAGCTGAACACGATAAAGGATTTCGCCAAGACTCGCCCCGAAATCGTCTATAACGAGCTCCGGGAATACTTCAAGCTGGGAGCCGCCACAGAAATGACGCTCTCCGCAAGCGGCCCCGGAACAGTAACAGTTCACGGACTCCCGCTGGACTCCCCCACACTCACAATCCCGTTCTTTGCAGGCACCCCCGTGACGATTACGGCAGAAGCATCCGCAGGCGGAGTTTGGGCCGGCTGGAGCGACGGAATCACGGAGCAAACGCGGACAGTCCTCCCCGGCGAAATCGCCACATTAACAGCAAATTTCAAGTAAAAAGACAACCATAGATATTTTGTCAATAAAAGATTTTTCATGATATGAGACATTCACCTGTTTTCTGGGTAGTTTTATTATTACGTGTTGTATCTATCAAAAATTTGGGGTCGCAATGAATAAGTTTTCTACAATATTTAAGGCTTTGACATTAACATTTGCCGCATCGACTTTTTCTTTTGCAGCCCTAGCCGATAGTGCGTCCAAATTCTTGGGCAGCACGACCACTTTTGGCGAAATCCCTGATGATTTTGGCACATACTGGAACCAGATTACTGCCGAGAACGAGTGCGTTTGGGGCCATGTCGAAAAAACGCGTGGCGAGTACGACTGGACGGGTTGCGACCTCGCCTATAACTGGGCAAAAAAGAATCATGCGCATTTTACGTTCCACACCCTGTTGTGGGGATCGCAAAACCCGCAGTGGTTACCTAGACTCGACGTTGACGAGACCAAGAAAGCATGGACTGATTGGATCGATGCGGTTAAAGAGCGTTACCCCGACCTCGAAATGATTGAAGTGGTCAATGAGGCTATCAAATCGGGCAACAACTATCACTCCAGTTTTACCTCTTCCAAACTGGTTGAGGCTCTCGGCGGCGACGATGGCGACTACAAATTTGTGATTACTGCTTTCAAGATGGCAAGAGAACGCTGGCCAAAAGCCATTCTGATGTACAACGACTACAACACAATCCAGTGGCAAAAAGTAGAGACCATAGACCTTCTCAAGAAAATAAAGGCCCAAGGAGCGCCAGTCGATGCCTACGGAATGCAGTTCCACGAGACTACGATACATGGGTCCGGCAAACACTGCATGCCTTCGAGCATGCTCAAACGCGCTCTTTACGAAGCCCATGAACAAACAGGCCTCCCCATATACATTACTCAATACGATGTCGGAGACACGGACGATGAATTTCAAAAGACATGTTACCAAGAACATATCCCAATCCTGATGGAAACGGACTATGTAAACGGCATTACCCTTTGGGGCTACGTTTATGGAAAAACTTGGATTGCTTGCAATGCCGAAGGTGGATGCTCAGGCCTTATCAAGAACGGTGTCGAACGAGCGGCAATGACATGGCTCAAGGAATATTTCAAGAATCCAGGTGCAGCACGCTACAGCCACGGACTTGCCGAAGCTTCAATAAAATTCCTTGGAAACTTTATATATGACAATCAGGAAATTCCCGAAGACTTCCATACTTACTGGAACCAAGTTTCTCCAGATAACGCCTGCACATGGAGCGTTGTCGAAAAAGAACAAGGCACATACGATTTTTCGGAATGCGACCGCATCTACGGTTGGGCAGAATCGAAGAATGTGCGATTCAAGTTCCGCAATCTGCTTTGGGGTTCACGCCTCCCAACGTGGTTAAGGCACCTCGATACCGCAGAAACAAAAAAAGCTGTAGAAAAGTGGTTTGACGCCGTCGCCCAGCGCTACCCCGAACTGGACATGATCGAAGTGGTGAATGAAGCGGCACGAAACTCCAAAGGCAAATACAATTCCGGTTTTGGAGCATTTGATAAAGTTATTGACGCTCTCGGAGGCGACAACGACGACTACAAGTTTGTAGCCACGGCGTTCAAGATGGCACGCAAACGCTGGCCTTACGCCACCTTGATTTACAACGACGTGAATGCAAATGTGTGGCAAAATAATTTGGGAGCCAACGTTATCCAAAAAATCAAAGAGCAGCACGCCCCTGTTGACGCCTACGGATTGACCGCCTACAACCAAACATTTCAAGGAACAGGCCCTCAATCGTGCATGACAGCCGCAAAAATCAAGAATGGCATTGAGGAAATTTACGAACAAACAAAGCTACCCTTGTTTATTTCGGAATACAGCATCAATACAGGCAACGACAGCCTAAAAAAAGCGTGCTACTCTGAACAAATTCCAGTTTTCATGGAATCAGAATACATTGCGGGCGTGACGATTGGAGGCTACATTTACGAATTTGGAGGATGGGACGCATCCACAAACCCGGGACTCATTAAGGATGGCAAGGACCTTCCGGCAATGACATGGCTCAAGGATTACTTCAAGGAACATTTTTACGATGCCAAGAACATGTGGTACTCTAGAGGCATTCCTATAAATCCGCTGGATTCGCTTGATTCGCTAGCGTTACTCGATTCGCTTGATGTGGGACCGATTGCCATCAGCGGGAAGCTCCGCTTAGAGCAAGGGACGCTTCAAAGTTACGACGTGTTTGACGTGCAAGGAGTCCGCTTGGGCAAGCTCTCGGCATACGGATTTAGCGATGCCGCAAAGATGCTCCGCGCATCGAGCGCCGCAGCCAAGTTCAAGTCAGCCGCCAATGCCGCGAAATCGTCAGGAATCTACTTCTTGCGTAACCGCGCTACCGGCAAAATGCAAAGCGTTGGAGTCGTGAGGTAAGAAGGTTTAGCAGAATACGGAAATTCCCGACTCCATCGAGCCGGGAAAATGTGTTTAGCTTTATGTGTTAAAAACGTTTACTTGACAAGGACTCGCTTCGAGGCTGCGATTCCAGCGCCCTTCACGCGGATAACGTATTGGCCCTTGGCAATGTTCTGGAGGCTGAACGAATGCTCGCCAGCACTGAGATTGCCGCGGTAGAGCGTTGCGACGCGCTTGCCGTTCATGTTAAAGACATCGACGCTTGCAAAGCCGGACTTGCTTGCGGTAAAGGCGACATTCGAGCCATACACATGGAGTCCAGAATTTGTGGCGTGAATGACCGGCTTGAGAGCTGATGTTGCCGGCGTGCCATCCTTGTTATAAAGTTCAACACTTGCAACATGGCCTACGCTTTGTTCGGCAGCGGTAAAGAGTTCCGTCTTCTTGTTGAATCCGTTGATGATAATGCCGTTGTCCGTAACCATGTTGTCAAAGAGCACAAGGCCATTGAATCCTGCGGCACCGCCTACAATCAACGTAACGGAGAAGATGTTGCCTAAATCCATCGGCTTTTCGTTGCCATCTGCATCCGTGTAAGTCTCGATATTAAATTCGCAAGTCAACTTGGCACCGTCATTGAGCCAGCAATCGTCCGTCGCAGACTGTTCCCAAGTCCAAGCCTTGTCCTTGGAGCCGTCGCGAACAAAAGCGAGACCGACCCAAATGCCGTCATTGACGCCACCGGAGCCTTTATTTTCAATAGTCACGGCGATGCTCTTTGCCCCCGTCAAATCAGGAACTTTTTTGTATTCGATGTTTGCACCGCTATCGTTAAACGCCTTGAATGTCACGCCCATGAGAAGATCTACGTTGTCAGGATTCGCCTTGGCGGTGTCGGCACCAAATTTGGCGTTTGCGGTAGAAGTCGGGCAAACTTTCGTAGCGGCAGCCACTTCGTTGTAATTGTCCCAGCCGGGCATCTTGTCGAGCGTAATGATGCGTTCGTCGGCAAGGTTTTTCTGCCAAACGCTTGCAGAAGTCTGGCTCACATAGCCGCCGCCCCAGCTCGGAGATTCGTACCATGGCATCCACCAGCTCCAAGTAGCACCATCTTCATAAATCTTTTCAACATCGGGAATCGGGCCGTTTTCGCTGAGCGAAATGAGCTTGCTTGTGCCCGCCTTGTTCGTGAGGTCGATAAACGCGGCGCTATTGCTTTGATGGTCATTTGCGTTATTGTAAATATCAACGCTCACAACGTCATAGTAAGTTTCGCCCGGAGTCCAGGACATCAGGGAAGCATCCTTCGGGTTGAAATCCCAAATGAGGTTGTTCACGCCGTTCTTGAACACCATGCGTTCGTAAAGCAACTGGTAAAGTGCAGCAAACTGCTTGCCCGTATGCGTGCTCCACCAGAACCAGTTTCCGCCGGATTCGTGCAGCGGACGGAAGATAGCGGCTACGCCTTCTTTCTGCAAGTCGAGGAAAATCTTAGAAACAAGGTCGATATCGCCGACGAGAGCCTTGTAAGCCGTCGAAAGCGTATCCCAGTTGGTCGTGCCGGTCACGAACGCTTCGGTAAAGTCAAATTCAGTGTAGGTTTCGCCTTCTTTGCGGGCGCTCTTCACGTAAAAATCAATTTCTTCGCCAGGGCGCCAGTGCCACGTGAATGCCGGAATGCCGCCTTTTTTCCAAGTCGTTTTGGCAATGTCGATGGCCTTTTCGGTGTATTCCTGGAACCAGCCGTCGTTCTTTTGGCCGCCCGTCGCGTTCATCAGGTCAACACCGACGAGTGCCGGATACTTGCCGCCAGCCGTGAAAACAGCCTGCACGTCTTCGTGCTTGGTGAAATCACCCACGGTGTATGCATCCATGTTGCCGGTCATCACGCCGGAAATGGTCTTTTTGCCAAAGTTGTTGACGAGGAAGTTGTAAAGCTTGACTGCGGACGGAGTCGCGGTCTTTGTCACCGGAGCGTTGCAGAGATCGAACGCCTTGGCTTCGTAACCCTTGATTTCGATGTAATCGACATCGATCCAGCCCCAACTATTGGTAATGGCGATCGTGTTCTCACCAGCGGCGAGATTCATGACGGTTTCGACATCGACGAACTTGCCCGTGTCAGTCAAGTCGAACGTAACCGCGGAGGATGCGCCGCCGACTTCGACGTTGTTTATTTTGGAACTACCGTAGTTGTTCATGTAGTGGATGACGATGGTATATTTGCCGGCTTTTTCGACAGCAACCTTCGAAAACGTGATGTTTCCGCCGTTCATCTTGACGTACTTGCCGCCAGAAGCGGCTGCACTTGTGCCCAAGGCCGCATCGCCCGAGAGGGCTGCGTCTTCGGCTTCGTACTGAACAGCGAATGCGGAACATGCAGCGGAGAGGCCACAAGCTAAGAAAAATTTTTTGAAATCCATGTTCACTCCTTAGTCTATGTTCTCAAAAATATATTAGAAAAAGCAAAAACGCAACGCATTTTTGCTCTAAAAGAAAAAAATATGTTTAAGGAGGACTTTTATCGGGATTTACGCGTTCTTGCGAACGACCGCACCGAAATAGAACGTTTTCGATTCACCCGGCTTGATGACAATCAAATCGCGGTGATGGTTTAAAGTATCGGGTTCGGCGGTCATCGGCTCGATGGCGATGCTCATGCGGTTAGGCGGCGTATAAATCTGGATTGCGTTATATTGTTCTTTACCAGCCGTCTGCCAAATGAGGAGTTTTTGGGAATCGCTTTGGAGTTTCGCGATAGCTACAATGTTCTCAAAATTATCCGCATTTTTCAAAACGAGAGACGATTCGCCTTGATTCAGACAAAAACAATCATTGATGAATTCGTCCTTGATGAGGCGGCCTTCCACAAAACGCGTATCCGGTTTGAATTCACCCGTCGGGATGTCCGCCTTGTCGAGGAGGGCAAGGTTCGTTTCGGGGAGCGTCAAGGTGAGATTGTCGATTTTTTCGCCCAGCGTGTAGTAAGGGTGCCAACCTTCGGAATAAGGCATATCCTTCGTGCCGATGTTCGTGACGGTCGATTCAACGCTGTAGCTTTCGCCTGTAAACGTGATTTTCGTCACAACGCGGAAGGGGAACGGGAACCCGGCAAAGGCGCCCGGCCAATCAATGCCGAAAGTAGCAACGCATTCGTCACGGTCGCTTTCGAAGCCGAGAAGTTTCCATTCCTTGTTCTGCAAAAAGCCATGGAGGGCATGCGGTGCCCAGCTCACGTTATTGACAAGCTGGTAATCGTCGCCGTTCCAGTTGAACTTGGCGTAAGCCACGCGTCCCGGGAACGGAGCGAGTCGGCAGCCGGCGTTCGTGTCAGGCCCGATTTTGAAGATATCGTCGCCTTCGCGGTAGCCGAAAAGGAGATCGGCAAGCTTGCCGGTTTTGCTGTCGGGAACACGCCAGGCGTTGAGGCCAGCGCCATATCCGCTTAAAATTTCGAATTCAGCGCCATCGTCACGCTGCAAAACGTAGCATTCGACAGAGCCAATAGGACGGGAGATGATTTTAAATTTGCTCATTTTTTCTCAGTGTATAGTGGTTAGTTCTAAGGAATTTAGAAAAACATCTCCTTAGCACAATGTTATTATTTTCTGTCTGTAATTAGCCGCACACTGAACGACGAGCCACAAGCTGCAAATCGAAGCTCTCCGCAGGCTGTTAATTTATCTAAACAAGCACTATTTTTTCTTGATTTCAATTTTTTGATGATTTTTACGTGAAAAAACGTCGTTTTTTGCATTTTGTCACGTAAAATTTCTTACAAACGAATCATTTTTTTGGAAAAATTCCGATTTTTTTACGAAATCACCCCTGAAAAAAGCTCCCGTTTTGACAAAAAATGAGGAAAACACACCGAAAAACCAGAAAACACAAGAAAATCTTACAGACAACGTTGAAAATTTACGTGACTTTTTTGAATTTTTCCACTTTATTCACGTAAATTTGAGCATTTTCCCATTTTCTTTCCCAACCACTAATCACTAACCACTGTTTACTTGCTACCTATTTGCTATCTTTACCCGCATGGATTCCCAAACGATTGTAGCCCCGATGACGCCAGCCGGCGTAAGTGCCGTTGCAGCCCTCCGCGTAAGCGGTTCTAAAGTGCGTGAAGTCATACGCCTGCTGTTTGGAGAATCGGCAATCAAGAATTTAAAAGCCCGCGAAGCAAAGCTTGCAACAGCAAGAGATTTCCGCACCATGGCGGGCAACGACCGAAAAACAGCCCAAGTCATCGACAGCCTCCTTTACATCTTCTTTGAAGGCCCGAACTCTTACACGGGCGAAGACGTGCTGGAACTTTACCCGCACGGGAACCCGATTATCGTCCGCGAACTTTTGCAGGTCATCAAAAGCGTGGATGGCGTGCGTCTGGCTGAACCCGGCGAATACACGCGTCGAGCGTTTTTGAACGGTCGGATGGACTTGGTGCAAGCGGAATCAGTCGCCGACGTGATTCACAGTGCAAACCGCGCGGAACTCAAGAACGCCCACCGTCTCTTGGGCGGCGCCCTTTCCAAGAAGGTCAAGACGCTCACGGAGCAGGTCATGGACATCTCGGCACGTCTCGAACTCGATGTCGATTTCGCCGAAGAAGAAGCCGACCCGGATTACGCAACTTGGGGCGCAAAGATTGAAGCCATCCGCGAAAGCGTGGAATCCATCTTGAAGAGTTTCAAAGGGAGTGCCGCCGTACGCCGCTTGCCGCTCGCGGTTCTGTACGGAGCGCCGAACGCAGGCAAGTCCAGCCTCGTGAACGCACTCCTCGGCGAAGACCGCATCCTCGTGAGCAATATTCCGGGAACGACCCGCGATTTTGTCGAAGTCCGCTTGTTCCTCGCTGGGGGCGAAATCCGCCTCGTCGATACCGCAGGCATTGCAGAACATGCGACCGACGCCCTCGACGCACTCAGCATGGAAAAAAGCCGCGAAATCCTCGCCGAAGCCGACATGAAAATTCTCGTGATGGATGGTGCGTCTCAGCCATTCTCGACCGACTCGCCTGCGTCATTCTCGACCGACTTGTCTGCGTCATTCTCGACCGACTCGCCTGCGTCATTCTCGACCGAAGGGAGGGAATCCATACAGTCGAAGGATCCAACGCCCGACCTCGTCGTCTATTCCAAGAGCGATCTCTTAGACGAGAGTGGTTCGGCAGACTCACTGGCCTTGTGTCATCCGAAGCAGCCATTCCCGACCGACTCGCCTACGTCATTCCCGACCGACTTGTCTGCGTCATTCTCGACCGACTTGTCTGCGTCATTCTCGACCGACTTGTCTGCGTCATTCTCGACCGACTTTTCAGCGTCATTCTCGACCGAAGGGAGGGAATCCATACAGTCGAAGGATCCAACGCCCGCCTCCGCGGGCATGACGACAGTCGATGAATCCTCCCCAATGGGGAACGGGGGTGCAGTCCTCCGCGTTTCCTCCAAAACAGGCGAAGGGCTCGATGCACTCACGGAGGCGATGAACGCGCGCCTGTTCGCAAACCGCGACGAATCTGAGGACATCTGGATCACAAGCGAACGCGAAAAGACTTGCCTCGAAGAGGCTCTTGCTGGCATCGACCGCACACTTTCGCTTATCCGCACGAATCCGGCGGTAGAACTGATTGCGTTCGAAATGCAGCTGGTGCGGCGAGCACTCCAAAGTATAACGGGCGAAATATCGTCCGAAGACGTTTTACAAAAGATTTTTGCGGGGTTCTGCATTGGGAAATAGCTACATCGGCGTCATTCTCGCCATTTTCGCATTTGGCACATACATGGTCCCTCTCAAGGCATGGCCAAAATTCTCGTGCTGGGCGTACCTCTCCTGCGTCGCAACGGGCATGCTCGTCAGCGAATTTGCAGTCTCGCTTGCAACAGGCACGCTATGCGTCTCGCCAGTAGGCTTCCTCTGCGGATTTCTCTGGGTGCTTGGCGGCGCATTCTGCTTTTGGGCGGTGCAGACAGAAAAAGACTTGGCAGGTGCAGGCGTCCGTTCGATGGGCATGAGCATCCTCGCCTCTTTCCTGAGCGGCGTGCTGATTTTCTCCGAATCGACCCTACTTTACTTCTCGGTTCCGGCAATCATCCTTCTGCTATTCGGCCTCAAAATGCTCGCCCCCAAGCAAGGAAACCTGCTGAAAAATTGGCGTTCCCTGCTAGCTGGTACCGTATTCGGGCTTTTCCTCATCCCTTATAAATTTGCAGAAATCCCCCTGCTAGAATTCATGAGTGCCTTCACGATCGGCATTTTTATTGCCGCTCAACTCCTCGTGGGAATTTTATGCATCAAACGTCGTGCACTATTCAGGTTCCAGTTGGCCCCCTCGATTGCCTCCATCCTCATGGGATTGTTGTGGACGGTCGGTCAGCACGGCTGTTTTTGGGCAATCGACACGAAAGGGGCCTTGGGGTACGCCGTAGGCTACCCGCTGACGCAACTCAACTTGCTCGTGAACCTGCTCTGGGGCGTAGTCGTGTTCCACGAATACCCGACCAAACCCGAACGGATCAAGCTCGCCATTGCGACATCGGTAATTTTGGTGGGTGCCGTACTGCTCGCTTTGTCTAAAATGTAAAATTTTAGACACATTTTAGACCGTTATTGTTTTATGTTGGCGTTCTGTCAACAAAATTCTTGTAAAATAATCTTTTTTTAAGGGTTTATTTCTGCAGTAATATATATGTTTATGTTATGAGTTTGCAGAAATATCTCTTAATCAGTTCCCTTGTCGGTTCCGTTTCGGCGTGGGCTATTTCGGCTGCACCGTTTCCCATCAATTCGGTACAACCCGATGGCTCCATATTGCAAATTCGTAAAATCGGAAACGAACATTTCAATTACACAGTCACCGATGAAGATAGCGTACTTGTGGTTCGCGATACCACCGGTTACTGGCATTACGCCGACGAACACGGTCAAAAAACAGGAATGAGGGCGCACGCCAAGTCCAAACGCGGCAGCAAAGAGAAAAATTTCCTAAAAAAACGCAATTCCCGCCAAATTCTTGAAAAGTTCCGTGAACACCGCTTGAAAAAACTCCAGGAACGTCGCGAACAAGAAGAATCGCAACCCATGATGCTCCAGTCTGCACCCATGAAAGCAAATGAATACGGATGGGGCGGATGGACCACAGAAACACAAACATCAAACACCAACGCCCCAACACGTCCAGTACTGAATTCAGTCCGAAAAGAGGGCGATGTCCGTGGGCTTGTCGTTTTGGTGCAATTTAGCGATGTAAAATTTAAGCGAAATAACGCTCAAGAAGAATATATAGACTTTCTCAATAAAGAAGGTTATTCAAATTACTTTATGAATGGCAGCGCCAGAGACTTCTTCATTCTGAATTCTTCTGGAAAATACCGCCCCACTTTTGATGTTGCTGGCCCGATAACGCTAAAAAAAACTCGTGACGAATACGGCTCTGCAGTTAACCCGAACAACATCGCAACTGGAGCCGTCAACGCGTTGAGCGAAGCGATGGACTCGTTAGTTGCACAAAATGTGGATTTTACGCCTTATGACAGCGATGGGGACAAGGTCATTGACTTTGTCTATATGATTTATGCCGGGGTCGGTTCCGCAGATACGGACGTACAAACAGCAATTTGGCCGCATTCCTACAATTTGCCCAAGCGTCTCACTCGAAATATATCCATGAACCGTTATGCATGTTCTGCAGAAATTGATGGTCAGTCATATAGTAGGTACAGCAAAAACACAGATGCCTTGAACGGCATAGGCACGTTCTGCCATGAATTTAGCCATGTACTTGGACTTCAGGACCATTACGACGTAAACGTCAATGACACACGTACAAAAGTCCGCTTCACGCCGGGCATGTGGGATTTGATGGATGCAGGTTCTTACAACTGTCCGCAAAATAAATACCTATCCACTTCATGTTCTCCTGCAAATTTATCTGCATTTGAAAGATTCAGTTTGGGTTGGCTAGAACCGAAATGGCTAGAAATTTCAGATACAACGACTATTCTTAACGCGATTCAAGAAAATGATGCTTTGGTCCTGACTTCAAATAACGACAACGAATATTATTTTATCGATTTTCGTTTAAAAGAAGACTTTGATGTAGGTCTTCCGAATAAAGGTATGCTGATTTGGCATATAAACTACGATAAAAAAGCGTGGGTGAACAACATGCTCAACACAGCAGACCCCTTGCGCGTAGATTTGGTTGAAGCCGACGGCAAAGCAGATAATTATACCATTCCCAACGATGCATTTCCGACGAACCGAGTCAACAGTTTTAATGGATTCGTAACATGGAATGGCGACAGTCTTGGTTTAGAAATTTATGACATCAAGATTGTCGATGACCATGTGGAGTTTAAAACTCGCGGTAGCCGCGTCACTCCTAATCATCCATCCTCATCAAGCAAAGCGGAGGCCTCGTCTTCCAGCGTCAAAAAGTCCTCGTCAAGCATAGCGAATTCTTCGGCAAGCGTCAGTTCCTCATCCATCGCGATTAGCAGTTCTACAGCAAAGTCTTCGTCTTCGATTGCAAGACCGTTCAGTTCGTCAAATCGTCTGAGTTCTTCGAGCAATTCCTCGCACATCAATCCAGGAATAAGTTCTTCAAGCGACCACATGCAGATTCAACCGAAAACAAATGTAATCTTGGCGGTGCAATTCTCTGTTGAAAATAAAGTCTTGAAGCTTAACACAAGCCTCGAAGGCCGTAAAACTTTAAATCTGTTCGATGCCAACGGAACGCTTTTGATGACAAATTCGTTTAAGGACAAAGCATGCGAAATTCAGTTGAACAAGCTGCGCGGAAAATCGTTTGTCATCGCAACACTCAACGTGAATGGGAAGCCGATCAAGACGCAAAAAATACGAGTTGGGTTCTAAGCAGGTCACAGGATTCATGTATCAGGAGTTGAGGCTTGAGGTCGGGCTTACAGCCCTTTGAGGTATGAGCCATGAGCAACGAGAAGTAAGAGACAAGTGAGGAGCGAACCAAGCAACAAAAGTGTCATCCCGGACTCCGTTCCGGGATCAGTTTTTATATGCATTTTCATTGTCATCCTGGAGGCGAAGCCAATAGGATCCATTGCATTTTTTAGTAAATTGTCTAATATGATGAAACTTTTTTCTAGAATAGCTTTGAGTTGTGCTTTGGTCCCTGCACTGTTTGCAGGTACGTCCATGGCTGCGGTAAATCTGCCGGTACACAAAGAAGTCTTGGATAACGGCTTGACGGTGCTTTTGTACCCCAACAAACAAGCCCCTACAGTTAGTTTTCGTTTGTTCTACGTAACGGGGTCTGTCCACGAAGTTCCGGGCAAGTCGGGACTCGCCCACATCCTAGAACATGAACTTTTCAAGGGCACAAAGAAAGTCGGCATCTCGGACAGCATCGCCGATGCCCAGTTCATCGCGACTCAGGATTCTTTGCAAGCACTGATCCGCCCGGCGAAAATCGCAAACGACACCGCCTTGGTGAAAAAGCTCACCGCAGAGCACGATTCCGTGTTGAACGAACACCGCAAGATTTTCGTCAAGGACGAACTCTGGAGCGCATACCAAGCCGCTGGCGGAACCGGCCTCAACGCCTTCACGAGCGACCTCTTGACCGCCTACACGGTGACGCTCCCCAAGAACAAAATCGAACTTTTCATGTGGCTCGAATCCGACCGCATGCAGAACGCCGTGTTGCGTGAATTTTATTCGGAACGCTCCGTTGTCCGCGAAGAACGCCGCATGCGCTACGACGACCGCCCGACGGGCCGCTTTTACGAAACGCTCAACTCCATGATTTACGAAGCGTTCCCCTACCGCGTGCCGACCATCGGCTGGCCGAGCGACATCGAGAACTTGACCCGCGAACAGGCCGAAGAACATTACCGCAAGTACTACAAGCCGCGCAACGCCATTCTCGTGCTGGCTGGAGACCTTGACACGCTCGAAACGATGAAGATTGTCAAGAAGTACTTCGACCCGATTCCAACAGGCGACGCCTTCCCTCCCCTTACCGTGCGCGACCCGGAACAAGCCGGCGAAAAACGCCTGATTGTCAAACGCAAGGACGCACCGAACCTTTACACGCTCGTCTTCAAGACCCCTGCCGTGGGCGACAGCACGCTCTACGCGCTAGATATCGCTGAAGGCGTTTTGAACGGACGTTCCGGCAGACTCTACAAGCGACTCGTCGAAGAAGAAAAACTCGCCGTCGGCGTAAGCGCAAGCAATAGCCCGAACAAGTACATCTCCGAATTCTCAGTCCGCGTGAACCTGCGCCCCGGCGCCAATCGCGACAAAGTCGAAAGCGTCGTGTGGGAAGAACTCGAAAAGCTCAAGAAAGAACAAGTGAGCGAACGCGAATTCCAGAAAGTGAAGAACCGCGCATATGCAGGACTCATCCGCAGCTTGACCGACATGGAAAACGTGGCGACCATGCTCGGCTGGTACGAAATCTACGGCGATTACCGCATCTTCCTCAACTGGGCTGACAACTTGGACAAAGTAAAAGTTGACGACGTGCAAGAAGTCGCAAAGAAAACATTTGTCCGCGAAAAATCGACCGTCGGATTCCTCGTGAAGGAATAAGGACGGATTTTAATATTGCTCAACGCTCACTTCTCATCGCTATAAGCTCTAGCGGGTTTGGGCATGTATCCAAATCAACTTCGGAGGATTTGACTTGCCAGCGGAACCATGTCAACTGGCGCTTGGCATAATTTCTTGTCTTGCGTTTAACTTCGTCAAGCACAGCATCCACTTGCGACGGATTTTCCGCATTTAAAAGTTCCCTATAGCCAAGGCTCTGCCATGCAGGAGCATCTAGAGGAACCGTTTTCGCAAGCTCATGGATTTCATCGAGCCAGCCGTCCGCCATCATCTGATCGACACGCGCATCAATTCTTGCATAGAGATTTTCGCGACTGCGGTTCAACCAGAACACAGGCAAAACGCCAATTCCGCCAACCCGTTCCTTTTGCCAATCCGAAAGCTTGCGGCCCGTCAGCTGGTAAACTTCCAAAATGCGGATAATACGCTGGATGTTATTGACTTCGACTTTTTCCATCGCCTCGGGATCTACAGCTTTAGCTTTTTCGTACAAGCTACGATTTCCAACGCGAGAAGCATCTTCCTCAAGCGACTTTCGAATAAATTCGTCAACTTTCGGGAGCTGCGGGAGTCCAAGCATCAAAGACTGGAGATACAAGCCCGTACCGCCGACCAAGATGTAGTTCTGGTTCGGATTTTCAGACAAGAGCCTTTTCACATTCGCACAAAAGTCACCGGCAGAATACGCTTTACGCGGGTCGAGAAAATCCACTTGATGGTGTTTTACATGAGCCAAATCCTTGAGCGACGGCTGAGCGGTTCCAATCGCAAAGCCTTTGTAAATTTGGCGAGAATCTACACCGATAATTTCGGCATTAAAGCGATCCGCCAGTTCCAGTGAAAGGCGAGACTTGCCAACACCAGTAGCTCCAACAAGTGCAAACAGAATAGGCATGCGCTCAATGTAGTTATATTTACACTTGTAATGATTAAGCTAAAACACATTGTCGCACTTTTTTTAGCATCGGGGATTTTGGCCGGATTAGCTTTTTTCTTGAACGCCCAAGACAAGATGTTCATAAACCGCAAGAACACCGAGGTTTCCTCAGGTTCACTAGCCACAGAAGAAATCTCGGCGGAGCAAGACTCTATACCCTTTGAAAAAAAATTGCAGGATGAGTTGAAAATTATTTCGGCGAGTTATTCCAAGCGCTCCAAACGAAATATCTGGACTCTTGCACGCGGAAAAACAATCGTCGTGTATCTCATGCAGGCGCAAAAATTTATCCAAAAACGTGGCGGGACCATCCTTTGGATGGAAGAACTCAACGACAATCCGAATTCCTACCAGTCCGCAAGAGTCGATGTCCTGACCCCTAAAAGAGATACGCTCCATCTGACACTCCAGGTTTCAGAAAACATCTTCATGAAAAATGCATCGCTCATGTCGATCGCGTTCCAGACTACAAACCTCACGACCGAAATTATTGCAAAGCTGAACAACCTAAATTTTCCGTTTGATTTGCTGGTTCCGCCATTTGGTCTAAACGAAGATTTTTACAAAAGTTTGGATAAAATTCAAAATAAAGAGATCGTTCTTTGGCTTGCCATGGAATCCACCAAGTTGAACAAAGTTCACAACAAATTACGCCCGCTCCGCATCCACCACACAGCAGAACAGATTGAAGAAACCATCAGCGATGCAAAAGATGTTCTCCCCAATGCAGCTGGTGTCGCCACGCGATACGGAGAACAGGCCGTAAAGCACAGACAGCTTTTGCAAGCCATATTGAAGCCCGTCGAAAAAAAGTACATGTGGTTTATGGACTTGTCCATGGAAGAACGCACGGTCGTCCCGCAAACATGCAAGGACTTTGAAATCAACTGCAAAGTCGCTTTCCCGTACAACCCGGACAACAGTTCCATTGAAGACTACATTCATCAAAAGCTTAGGGAAGCCACCAAAAGCGGTACATCAGTGATGGCCATTCCATTGACAGAAGAAAATTTGTCTAAAATTGAGAATATCGCCAAGAAAGCCGCTAAGCAAGGCACAACAATTGTAGATTTATCTACTTTATTCAATTCTAAATAGGAGAGCCCATGTCTATTAAACTCGGTGTAAACGTAGATCATATTGCAACAATCCGTGAAGCCCGTAAAGGCAAGGAACCCGACCCGGTCGCAGCAGCCATGATTGCAGAGCTTGCCGGTTGCAACGGAATTACCGCCCACCTCCGTGAAGACAAACGTCACATTCAAGACCGCGACATCAGGCTCCTCCGCGGAACAGTCACGACTAAATTGAATCTTGAAATGGCTCCGAAACAAGAGATGGTACAGTTCGCCATCAACCGCCAGCCGGACATGGTCACTCTCGTCCCGGAAGTCCACACGGAACTTTCGACAGAAGACGGCCTGAACGTTTCCGCACAAATCGATGAACTCGCAAAGTACATCATGACGCTCAGGAACAACGACATCATGGTGAGCATCTTTATCGATGCCGAGACAGAACAAGTTAAAGCGGCAAAGAAAGTCGGCGCAAGCTTTGTGGAATTCAACACCGGCAAGTACGCCACCGCATTCGAACTCGGAAGCCGCGAAGAAGTGGAACGTGAAATTTCCGCATTGCAAGACATGACTGTCCTTGCACATAAATACGGCTTAAAAGTTCTCGCCGGACGCGGTCTCAACTACAGAAACGTAGAAGCGGTCGCGCAGATTGACGGCATCGACGAAATCATCGTCGGCCACAGCATCGTGAGCCGCGCCACGCTCGTCGGCATGGAACGCGCCGTGAAGGAAATGATTGACCAGCTTCGCAGGTAGGCTATGAGGTATGAGGTCGTTCATGCCAACGGCATTCACTTTGAGGTATGAGGTTTTATAATTGCAGCCTTGCCGCCACAATTCAACTCAAAAGGCGAAGCCCGTCCTCACTGCTCATGGCTCACCGCACACTACACACTGCACATTGCTCAAAGCGAAGCGACCTCAAAGCCGCAAGGCGGCGAGCCCACACCTCACTACCTCAATAATCCTTATATTCCACGTTCTCTAGCACTAGGCCCTGCGGTGGGGCCCATGTGCGTTCGCCCTTGAACTGCTTGGCAAAAATGCGGTTGACCGTTCCCTCTGGATAGCGACCCCGCCCAACGTCGAAAAGCGTGCCGACCATGGCCCGCACTTGGCGGTGCAAAAAACGGTTCCCTTTGATGTGGAACATGCAGCTCCAATCGTTCAACCGCTCCAAGCGAAATTCGCTCAACGTACAAAGTGTCGATTTTCCGTCGTTACGCGGAATGCAGAAATCAATAAAATCGTGCTCGCCCAAGAATGACGCTGCCTCGCGGCCCATCGCATCAATATCCAAATTCAGCGAGCCGCACTCCCAGCCAAAGTCACGCATCAACGCCACCGGGCGTGTAAAAATCGTGTATTGATAATAACGTAAAACAGCATCGTAACGGGCGTTGAAATCCGCGGCACACGGCTCCAAGTCGCGGATGCGGATCAAGCGTTTTGTAAGACCGTTCACGGAACGGACGACCTTCAGCGGATCGAGTTCACCGTCAAAATCAAAGTGGACGCACTGCCCGCGGGCATGCACACCGGTATCCGTCCGGCCCGACCCCGTCACGCGGATTGGCGAACGCAACGCAACAGACAACGCCTCTTCGAGCGTTGATTGTACTGTCACGAAACGGAGTTTGCCTCCGCAATTCTGTTCTTGCCAACCGTAAAAAGCGCTGCCCAAGTATTCGCAACGAAAGCGGTAACGCATTAGTTACCTGCTTCGACAGCTTCCTTGATTACAGCCTCGACCTTCGCCTGAGGAATCCTTAACTTCGAAGCGATGGCCGAAGCCGGGAATCCTCTACGGGACATCTGCAAAATCTTGCTGTTCACCGAAGATTCACGATCAAAGCGGTTCATATCAAGAGGGCTTGGAGCAGGGGCAGCAACTTCGGGTCTCGGTGGGGTTTGTTCCTTCGGATGCGAGACCTTTGTGCGGTCATGATGCAACACGTCAGAAAGCGACTGCATTGCAGAAGTAATACGTTCTCTTGCCGTCGGGCGAAGGATCGTCTTGCCGTTAAACGGAGACGTTAAAATTTTGTTTTCGGGGACACCGTTCTCGTCTTCGAACGCGGCCTTCGGTTCTGCAGCACTTGCTGCACTCGCCTGCATTGCCTGCGTTTCACGACGTTTAGCCGCAAATTCTTCGGCTTCGTCGATAATGGACTTTTTCGGAGCATGGACACGCGTAGAAGTCATCGTTTCGTTATTGGCGACAGCGCGGTTTACGGCGGACATTTCCCCGGTCTCCCTAGCTTTCGCCAAAGCCTCCATCATTCGCGTCTCGACAACCTTTTTGCGATGGATGAGCACCAACACTAAAACAACACTGCAAAGGAGCACGGCTAGCGTTCCGCCAATAATCCAGAGCCAAACACCGCTCGATAATCCGCCCGCATTTTCTTCTGGGTTTTCAGCATCGACAGGGGCAGAATTCGTCCGCATTGCCGCAAGCTCTTCCCAGGCATTCGAAAGATCGTCTCGAATTGTCACTTGAGCATCGACATTGCCCTGAGCATTCCATAAAGCCACTTCCAAGGAATCAATCTTGGCTCGCGTCTTCATGTACCGGCCCACATCAAACGACGTAGAAGAACCGGAAAAATCAACTTTGAGGTAAACAATTAAGGCACAGGCCAAAACAAAAAGAATAACTGGAGCAGCATATTTCTTCATGCCAGCAAATTTAGAAATTATTCCCGATACGTTTTCATTGTTCAACACGAAACAAATCCTCTTTTTTGCATACCTATTACTAATTGTAGAAAATTCACAACGACCCATTGAGAAGTTCACAACACTTTTCAACGCGAAACACATCAAAAAACGTCAACCAACCTCAACATTAAATAACTTTATGTACAAGAACTCTTTGTTCTCCTCCTAACCCCAAAAAAAACATCATAGCCCCAACAGCTGTGATGTTTTTTCGTTTTTCAGGCATTGCAATCACGGACGCCGTAGGCGTCAACTCTGAGCTGGGGCCCCGCCCGCATGACGTACTTTTTGCATCAAAAACAGACTTTTGGCGGCAAGCAGCACCATTCATTCCAATTTAAACTGTCAATATTTGCACTTTTTCACTTCCATTCGCTTAAAACAAGACTTTTTCCAAAAAGTTTTTATAGTTTCAAGCTATGCAACAGCAAGCACTTAAACTGTCAAGGATTACAATTTCGAATCTCCGCTCCATACAGCGCGAGACGTTTCCGCTGAGTGATTTTACAGCTTTAATTGGTTACAACAACGCAGGCAAGACGAACATTTTGATGGGAATACGCTGGCTGTTGGCAAATTTTTCGTTGGACATCTCGTATTTTGACGACCCGAACCATCCCGTCGAAGCCGAAGGGATTTTCGAAGGCATCACCGAACAAGTGCTGAACCGCCTCGGCGAAGAAAAGGCGATAGAAATCTTGCCTTTTTTAAGCAACTCCACGTTGCGCGTCAAAAAAATCCAGCGCATTCCGGGCGAGCTCCCCGGCAATATCGAATTCTGGGCGTTCTGCCCGATGAACGGCAAACGCAAAGGCGGCAAAGACTGGGTGCGGGTAAGCGACAAATTCATCGCCGCGTTCAACCGCATGTTCCCGGAATCCATTGCCATCTGGGACTTTGAAGGGAATCAAGCTTACACAAAGCTTTTGCACGAAATTTTCAAGCCTCTGGAACGCAGGTTTGGCGGCGAACTGAGCGAAGTCATCGAGCGTTTTACGGAATTAACTTGTTCAGGAAGCGACCGGCAGGCCGAAGAAATCAAATCGTTCGACAGGGAAGTCAATACGGCACTCCGCCCACTGTTCCCGAGCGTCCGCGTAGAACTCGACATTCCCGTCCCCACGCTTGAAACATTCCTCAAGAGTGCATCCATCAAAGTCGTCGATGAAGACGACGGATTCGAACGCGACATTTCCCGCATGGGCGCAGGTTCGCAGCGAGCCATCCAAATGGCGCTTATCCGTTACCTCGCCGACATCAAGAAGCACCACAACAACCATCACCTGAGCCGCACGCTCATGCTGATAGACTCGCCGGAACTCTTCTTGCACCCGCAAGCCGTTGAACTTGTACGTGTCGCCCTCAAGAAACTTTCGAACGAAGGCTATCAAATCGTTTTCGCAACGCATTCCGCACAAATGGTCACCAGCGAAGACGTGAGCACATCGCTTTTGATCCGCAAGAACAGAAAGCGCGGAACGTTTATGCGCAAGCGAATGGAAGACGCCGTGCGCCAAGTCGTTCAAGACGCACCGAGCCAGCTGCAAATGCTCTTTAGCCTTTCGAACAGCAATGAACTTTTGTTTGCAGACTACGTGCTCCTCACCGAAGGAAAAACGGAATGGCGAGTGCTCCCCGCCCTTTTCGAACGCATTACCGGGCAATCCTTTTCGCTCATCAAATGCGCGCTCGTGCGTCAAGGCGGCGTGAGCAACACCCGCAAAAGCATGCAAGTGCTAGCCGCAATGGACATTCCCGTACGGGCCATCGTCGATTTGGATTACGCCTTCACCACCGCCACCCGCGACGGATTCATAAGCGAAGACGACCCGGACGTTACAATCTGCCGCAACCTTTTCCGCGAACTCGCCTTCCAAAAGCACCTGCGTCTAGTCAACGGCATACCCGTCAACAAGCACAGCAATATCCCCGCCTCGAAAGCGTACGCCATGATGGCCGCCATGCCCGAAGCAAAAGAACCCATCAAGAATATCCACGACAAGCTCTGCAAGCAAGGCATTTGGGTCTGGACGCGTGGAGCGATTGAAGAACACTTGGGGCTTGACGGCAAGAACGAAATGGTTTGGCGGAACTTCATTGAGCGCAGCAAGTCCAAGAATTTCATCCAGACCCTCCCCGACTACGACGGCATTACCGCTCTCTGCCAATGGATTATCAACGGCAGCCGAGGGCAGGTGTAAAAAAGCGGAACAAAAAAGCGAACCTCGACGGTCCGCTTTTTAATCTTTCGTCTGAAGCCCGCCGCAGCGGGCGTTCTTTCGTCTAACTTAAAACTGGCTCAAGAAACGCTGATCGTTAGCCGTCAAAAGTCCGATTTCCGGAATCTCGTGGCGGAGCATGGCGATACGGTCGAGACCGAAGCCGAATGCGAAACCAGTGAACTTTTCAGCGTCGATGCCGCAGTTCTTGAACACGTTCGGATCGACAGAGCCGCAGCCGCCGATTTCCATCCAGCCAGTGCCCTTGCAACGGCGGCAGCCCTTGCCACCGCAGAACACGCAGCTCACGTCCATTTCTGCAGACGGTTCCGTGAACGGGAAGAAGCTCGGACGGAAACGCGTCTTGACTCCAGCACCGAAAAGCTTGTTCATGAACACCTGGAGCACGCCCTTGAGGTCGGCGAAGCTAATGTTTTCGTCAACGACAAGACCTTCGCACTGCTGGAACATCGGGGCGTGGGTGGCGTCGTTGTCAACGCGGAACACATGGCCCGGAGCGATCATGCGGAAAGGCGGCTTGTGCGTTTCCATGTAGTGAATCTGGGTGCCCGACGTGTGCGTACGGAGCATGACCTTGTTATCCACGTAGAACGTGTCCTGCATGTCGCGGCTCGGATGGTCGGGCGGAGTGTTGAGAGCTTCAAAGTTGTACCAATCCGTTTCGATGTCGCGACCGAAGTCCACATCAAAACCCATCTGCGCAAA
>Ga0129307_1000810_pt1 | contig 42223 bp, 40 predicted proteins | sample P1105metagenome_FD_94437 | JGI IMG/M metagenome (GOLD analysis project Ga0129307, IMG submission 94437) | Capybara group fecal microbial communities from Wisconsin, USA - P1105 metagenome | ecosystem: Host-associated > Mammals > Digestive system > Large intestine > Fecal | place: USA: Wisconsin...
AGCCGTATTCGATATCCGTAAATGTTTCCTGTTTCTTCATCACCATACACCACCATAGCTTTGATAGTGTTATTATCCCACATCCGGACCCTTTATGGTAGTGCGCATTAAATCAGAGGTTCCATAGAAGCGATTTCCCTTCCCATCGTCTACAACAAATTTGGAGACCATGACCCCAATGGGATGCTGTATGTGCTGAAGCAGGATTCCGAGCGCATCCAGCGGGAGGCGAGGAATCGGTTTGAACTTCCCGTCCCCCAGCCCTATGAGGAGGTGCAACCCCTGGTCATCCGGGCCAATGTGGGTGACACCGTCCAGATCAACTTCGAAAACAAGCTAAACCGCCGGGCATCCATCCATGTGCAGGGCCTTTCCTATAACGTGCTGACCTCCGACGGCACCGATGTGGGATACAATCCCGACTCCACCGCCAGCCGCCGCATCTGCTACACCTGGCAGGCGGATCAGGAGGGCGTCTTCCTGTTCTCCGATATGGCGGATACCCGCAGCGGCGAGGACGGCACCAACGTCCACGGCCTGTTCGGGGCCATCATTGTGGAGGCGGCCGGGTCCTCCTGGTACGACCCGGTGACAGGCGATCCCATCGACAGCGGCCTGTTCGCCGACATTTACCACCCGGCGAAGCCCGCCTTCCGGGAATACGCCGTGTTCTTCCACGACGAGCTGGAGATCCTGACAAAGGACAATCAACCGCCGGTGGACCCCCACACAGGGCTCCCTAACGGTACCACCGCCATCAGCTACCGCTCCGAGCCCATGCGGAACCGGCCGCCTCTGGCAGGCCATCACGCCGACCCTGCCGAAACGGCGGAGGACATCTCCATGAGCTCCTGGGTCTACGGCGACCCGGCACCTCCCATCCTCCGGGCTTATGTGGGGGATCCGTCTAAAATCCGGCTCATCCACGGTGGTGTCAAAGAGACCCATGTGTTCCACCTCCACAACCACCAGTGGCGGCTGGAATCGGAGGACCCCAAGTCCACCATCATCGACTCCATCTCCATCAGCCCCCAGGAATGCTACACGTTGGATATCCTTTACGGTGCGGGCAGTCTCAACGGGATGATCGGAGACGCCATCTTCCACTGCCATCTCTATCCCCACTTCCACGAGGGGATGTGGACGTTGTGGCGGGTGTTTGACCGACTGCAGGACGGCGGAGCAAACTACCCCGACGGCACGCCCATCGAGGCCCTGATGCCCCTGAAGGACCGCCCTCTGCCGCCGCCCAGAGACGACCTGCATCCCGGCTATCCCAATTTTGTAGCGGGAACGTTCGGAGAAGAGCCCCTTCAGCCGCCTCTGGGCGTCCTGACGCCGGGAGGGCAACCCACCAGACAGCCCTCAGTTCTTGAGGAAGCCAACTTTGTGGAAAACGCTGTACCGGGAGCGCTGTACACGGATACCTGCCCCTGCGGCGGGTCGGAAAACGTAAAGCGCTTTGACATTGCGGCAGTACAGGCAAACGTTGTTTACAACGACTACGGCTGGCACGACCCCCAGGGCCGCTTCTTCGTTCTCAAGGAGGACATTGAAAAAGAGGGAACGCTGGACAATTACCTTGCCAAGGTGGAACGGGGCGACATCCGCCCGGAGCCGCTGGTCCTCCGAGCCAACGCCGGGGACTGCATCGAGGTGCGGCTCACCAACTTCCTCCCCGAGCGCATCGAGGCCAGCGCCTTCCAGCTGGAGACCATCACCGACATTGTGGGCTACCACATCCATCTGGTGAAGTTCGACACCATCGTCTCCGACGGCGCGGCCAATGGCTGGAACAATATCGCCGGAGCCCGGCAATATGAGACGCTGATTGAACGGTTCTTCGCCAACGAGGAGTTGAACACCGTCTTCTTCCACGACCACCTGTACGCAAACGTCCACCAGCAGCACGGCCTGTTCGGCGCCCTCATCGTGGAGCCTGCCGGGGCGGAATTCCTGGAACCCGAAACGTGGGAGCCGCTGAACAGCGGTACAAAGGCGGTCATCCGCACCGCCGACGGGAAAATGCACCGGGAGTTTGTTCTGGCTCTCCATGACTTCGCCCTGCTGTTCGACGGCGAGGGGAAGTCCCTGAACCCCCCGGAGCATCCCGGCTCTGACGATGACCCCGGCGTCATGGGCATCAACTACCGCTGTGAGCCCATGGTGGAGCGACTGAAGCGCAAAAACGACCCTGCCCACATTTTCAGTTCCTTCTGCTACGACGACCCGGCCACGCCCATTCTGGAGACGTATCCCGGCGAGCCCATGGTCATCCGCCTGCTGGACGGCGCCCACGAGGAGCAGCATATCTTCAATATCACCGGCCTGCCATGGCGGAAGGAGATCACAGACCCGGTGTCCCCACTGGTTCAGGCACAGACCATCGGCATCTCGGAGGCCTTCAACCTCCGCATCGACGAGCCCTACGCCGCCGGAGACTATCTTTATTACTCCGGCGGCATCGACGACCTGTGGCTGGGGCTGTGGGGCATCATCCGGGCCCACGCCGCGCCCAAGCCGGACCTAAAGCCCCTGTGCGGCATCCGGCCCATCGCCGCACCCAGGACGCCGCCTCCCGGCGCGGTGGTGCGGAAGTTCGAGATCGCCGCCATCCAAAAAGATTTGTGCTATAACCGCTATGGCGACCACGACCCGGAGGGATTGCTGTTCGTTCCCCTGGAGCAGGCGGAGGATGTGCAGCGCGGACTGAGAAAGCCCATCCCCCTCATCCTGCGGGTCAACGCGGGAGACTGGGTGGAGGTCACGCTCCACAACCTGTTCGACCCCAAGGTGCCGATCCGTTGGAATGAATATCCCTCTGTGCCCCTGAACTATCCGCATACGCCCGGCGACCGAGTGTCCCTGAACCCGCAATTCCTGAAGTATGACCCTGTGGCATCCCCCGGCGTTAATGTGGGCCGGAACCCGATGGAACAGACCGCCGGACCGGGCGAATGCGTGAAATACCTGTGGCACGCGGACCGGGAATACGGTACCTGCCTGCTGTCCTCCTTCGGCGACCTGCGGAACCACCGGCACCACGGGCTGTTCGGTTGCATCATCGTGGAGCCGCCCCACGCAAAGCATTACAGCGGCATCTGCCCCATGGAGGAAACCTGCAAGGAGGAATCCGTTATCGCCGCGCCGGGGTTGGAGACCTTCCGGGAGTTCGTCCTGTTCGCTCACAACGGCATCCGTCTGCTGGACAAAGACGGAAACCTCATCAAGACCACAGAGCAGGGCATTGAACCCGGAGACGAGGGCGGCCACGGCGCCCCGGACCATGAGGACACCGGCGAAAAGGGGTACAATTACCGTTCGGAGCGGTTCTTCAACCGTCTGCGGAAAGTTCCTCTCATCCACAAGGTATTCGACTCCAAGGTCCATGGCGACCCGGCCACGCCGGTGTTCCAGGCCTACACCGGGGAACGGGTCGTCATCCGTCTTCTGATGCCGGCGGATAAACCCCGGAACATCAGCTTCGTCCTCCATGGCCACCGCTGGCGGGCCCAGCCGGAGGACCCGTTCACCCGAATCATCCCTGTGCAGGGGGCCGTCAGTGTGGGCAATGTATTCAATATTGAGCCGGAGCGTACAAAGTGCCCCGGCGACTATCTCTACCGCTCCGGCTCCCTGCGCTGGGATGTGGAGTCCGGAATGTGGGGCATCTACCGGGTGCTGAGCCGGGGTATTCGCTATCACTGTGAGACCGCCTGCCGGAGCATCAAACAGTGGTGGGAGGAGAAGTGGTACGAAAAATGAGCTGGACTCGATGTGTCCAGAACGTGTGACAGCACTCTTTCACGCGCTTTTCGGAATAGTTTCAGGCCGTATTTCAAAATGGCACGGGTGCGGAAACTCCGCACCCGTGCCATTTACCTGGTGACTCTAAGCATAGAAATAAATCTCCAGTTCTGCTGGTGATTATGATTTTGTCTGGTTCCGCTTTCATTTGAAGGATCAGCACCGCCGGCTTTTCCGCACACTCCTCCGGGCTGTAGACATAGATGCTGCGGGATCATTTCTTCCCTTTCGTCCATTTAAGCGAGTGCTGCTTCGGTCAGGAAACCGGTTGAAGTGGTAAGTACCCTCTTGGATCATCATGAGAAACGCCTCTCAAATCATTCTGTGCGGCGAAACTTTCTATTTTCACGTTGGTTAGGATAATAGCACCTTGCTTGCTGCTTGTAAACCATTGATATTACTGGGTTTCTCCAGATCCTCTAATGACACTCCGACTTTTCTTTGTCCTCTAATGTCAAATGTCGCATAGACCGTTGTTGAGTCGTGATTGAAGCCTAATGCACAAGGCGGAAGCATCTTGGAGATGCTTCCGCCTTGTCTGTTTGTTCCTGATTTTTTTAGTTGCACTGAAGCAAGTCGCTGTAGAAGGCGTCCATCTCCTCTTTCGTGGGGAAGGTGGCCACATACATCTGGTTGCCCATGGCACCGGCGAGGGCATCAGGGATGCGCTCCACCATCTTCATCTGATGGCCGTACTTGGCCATGATGGCATCATGGTCCATGACAAAGTTCTTACCGTCCCGCCGACCGGCGAAGGCGCAGTAGGCATGCGCACCCCCAGGCACCGTGGAGCGATCAAAGGCGATCATATCCGCCCAGATCTTGTACACGTCGGTGCTGTTGGCAAAATTCATCATGTCCGGGGAGAAGCCGCCGCAGGGCCTCATATTGACCTCCAGGGCCATGATGTCGCCCCGCTTGCCCAATCCCTCCTGGTCCTGGGTCAGGCGGAAGAACTCAAAGTGAACGAACCGGCTCTTGACGCCGAAGCTCTTCACCGTGGCCCGTCCGGCGGCCCGGGTGTCCTCAGTCAGGTCCTTGACAATGTAATAAATGGAGTTATCCCCCTCGTTGACGATGTCCATGATGGACATGGGGGTGACATTGCCCGTCTCAAACATGGGCTCTCCTTTGGAGTCGATGATGGCATCGTAGGAGTTGACCTCCGCATGGACGAACTCCTCCATGATGTAGGAGACTCCGGGCTCACAGTCCTGGGCGAACCACTGACGCAGCTCCTCATTGCTGCTGAGTTTGTAGGTATGGGAGGCTCCCACGCCGTTGTCCGGCTTCACCACCACCGGGTAGCCCACTTCTTTGATGAAGGCCAGGCAGCCCTCCAGGTCATCCACCAGATGGTAGTGGGCCACCGCCAGGCCTACCTTCTGATAGTACTCCTTCATCTTGGACTTGTACTTGATCCGGGGCATGTCCTCCACCTGGAAACCGCTGGTGATATGAAAGTCCGTCCGCAGCTGAGCGTCCCGCTCCAACCAATATTCGTTGTTGGACTCCAGCCAGTCGATACGGCCGTACTTAAAGATGAAGAAGGCCACAGCCCGGTAGACCTCATCGTAATTCTCCAGGCTGCTGACCTTGTAATACTCGTTCAGGCTTTCCTTCAGTTCAGGCCGCAGCTCGTCATAGGGCTGGTCCCCGATGCCCAGCACATTCATCCCATTGCGCTTCAGCTCCCGGCAGAACTGCCAGTAGTTTGTGGGGAAGTTGGGGGAGATAAACACCACATTTTTCATAACTGTTCCTCTCTATCACTATACAAAATCATGTATCCAGCAGGTAGGGCAGGAAATAGACCACCTGCTTATACCACCAGTCCCAGTCGTGGGCGCAGTCGTAACCCCACAAATCCACCCAGATGTGGATGCCCTTCTCCGCGAAGATGTCTCGAAGGCGGCAGGTGGTCTCCGGCAGTTCCCAGGGCCCCTGCCCCACACAGATGACAGCCTTTTTCCGGTTATACAGCTCCACATAGGGGTGGTCGGCAGGCAGATTCGCCATGTAATGCACCGGAGAATTCAAATACACCTTATCGTCCATGTAGCCGTCGAAGCCATAGGCGGCGTCATAGATGCCGCTGAGGGCCAGCAGGCGGTCAAACAGGTCCGGACGGCGGAGGTACAGGTTGGCAGCATGGGTGGCGCCCAGGGAACAGCCGAACACCAGTACGCCGGGCTCTCCCTCCCAGCCGTTGCGCTGGTTGACCATAGCCCGCATGAAGGGTACCATCTCGTCGGTGATGTAGCTCACCCACTGCTCATGCCGCCGAATGCGACAATAGGGATCGCCGCCCTTGTTGGACCAGGTCTCCTGGTCGATGGTGTCGATGGAGAACACCATCACCTGGCCGGACTCGATCCAGGGCGCCCACACATCCGTCATATGAAAGTTTTCAAAGTCGAAGAAGCGTCCGTCCTGACAGGGGATGAACAGCACCGGGCGGCCTGCGTGGCCATAGACCTTGCACTCCATATCCCGGCCCAGCGCCAGGCTGTAGTTCTTAAAATACTGCGTTTCCATATTCTCTGACCTCCGTCATTCCCATTCATAGAGCAAGGTATTCATAAAGAATGGGATCTGCCGCTCCCAGCTGGCCTCGCAGTGCTCCCCGCCGGGAACAATACGGCAGTCCAGCAACACACCCCGCTCCAGCAGCAGCCCGGCCACCCGGCCAAACTGCCGCCGCATCCTCCGGTGATTGCCCATTTCCCGGGAGCCGTAGTCCATGTACAGCACCGTGTCCTGGCCAATATCCGCCCCGCGGATCAGCTGCTCAACACGCCTCGGGGAACACCACAGGGACGGAGAAAGTGCCGCCGCCCGGGAGAACGTCTCATTGTATGCCATCAGGGCATACAGGCTCATCAGGCCGCCCATGGAGCTGCCGGCAATAAAGGTGTGGGGCCGGTCGGGCAGCGTGGGAAAATTCTCGTCAATGTAAGGTTTGAAGGTATGTACCATCCACTCCATGGTGATCTGTCCCCGCCCCGTCACTTGGCCGAATTGGCGGTCCTGAAAAGAGAATGGGGAATATTCAGACAGCCGCCCGTTGTCAGGGTCATGGCTGCACTCCACCGCCGCCACGATGAGCGGTGTCTCGTGGGCGTCCAGGTACTCCCCCATGCCCCAGCTCTTTCCATAGGTGGCGTGCTCATCAAAAAACACATTGTGGCCGTCAAACATATAGAGAACCGGATACCGTTCGTCGGGATTTTCCTCCAGAGCATCAGGCAGATAGACGTATGCCCGGCGCTCCGTGTCTCCTGTCAGTTCCGGTATGGTAATATTCCAGGTTTCAATCATTCTAAAGTCCTTTTCCGCATGAGTTTTCCGCTTTACAGCGCAATAGTATAGCACGGCAGCATGGAAAAATCAATTCTCCCCTCGAAAAAGATGGTGTCCTTTATTCCCTCTCCGGCTTCCAGCCGTTTTTGTATGCGGGAATTACATTTGAAAAATAGTTACAAATCGGTTACAATTACACTTGTCTTCGCGAGGCAATTACATATCAGGAGGTCACCGAAATGTGTAATTTTGATTGCAGCCTCATTTGGCAGATTCTCAGCCAGATGTGCGGCTTTGGCTGCTAATTGCAGTCTTTGGCGGTCCCACGTTTGTGGGACCGCCTTGTTATATAAAAGAGAGCCATCCTTTCGGATGGCTCTCTTTTAATTGCTATAAAGGGATATTACTTCGCGGCCTTGGCAGCGCGGATAGCCTCGGTCAGCAGCGGAGTCACCTTGAACAGGTCGCCCACAATGCCGTAATCGGCGATCTCGAAGATGGGAGCGGTCTCGTTCTTGTTGACGGCGATGATGCACTCGGAATCCTGCATACCAGCCTTATGCTGGATAGCGCCGGAAATGCCCAGAGCCACATAGACCTTGGGATGAACGGTCTTGCCGGTCTGGCCGACCTGATGGTCAGCGGTCATCCAGCCGGAGTCGATGACGGCACGGGAGCCGCCCACGACGCCGCCCAGCTCGGCAGCCAGTTCCTCAGCCAGCTTGATGCCGCCCTCGACATCCTTGCTGATGCCGCGGCCGCAGGAGACGATGAAGTCAGCGCCGATCAGGTCAACCAGCTTCTTGGCGGCCTTGACGGTCTCCACGACCTCGGTCTGGATGTCGTCCTGGGACAGCTGGACATCGACCTTGATGAGCTCGCAGGCGTCAGCCTTGGCCTGGTCGAAGGGAGCTTTCTTCATAACGCCGGGACGGACGGTGGCCATGGTGGGACGGAAACGGGGGCAGATGATGGTAGCCATCAGATGGCCGCCGAAAGCGGGACGGGTCATCTTCAGGTCACGGGACACATCGTGCTTCTCACCCAGAACCATAGCGGAATCAGTCTTCTCGATCTTGTCCTCGGGCAGGGTGGAACTCTCCTTCAGGAAGTTCTTGTAGATGCCCATATCCACGTCCAGGTGGGTGCAGTCAGCGCACAGACCGGTGTGCAGACGGGCGGCGCAGCGGGGGCCCAGGTCACGGCCGATGTTGGTGGCGCCGATCAGGAACGCCTCGGGCTTCTTCTCCTCGATAACGTCGCAGATGACCTTGGCGTACGCATCGGTGGTGTAGTCCTTCAGCAGGGGATGGTCGCAGACGATGACGCCGTCAGCACCATAGCCGCCCAGCTCCTTGGCGATACCCTCGATGTTGTCGCCCAGCAGGATGCCGTACAGCTTCACGCCCAGCTCGTCGGCCAACTTGCGGCCTTCGGAAATCAGCTCGAAATCGGTGGGCATCAGTTTGCCCTGGCGCTGCTCACAGAAGACCCACACATCCTTGAAAGCAGCAAGATCAGTGTTGTTAAAAGTAGCCATAGTCTTATCTTTCTCCTTTCAATCAGATGATGTGCTTCTTAGCCAGCAGGCTGGCCAGCTTCTCGCAGTTCGCCTTGTCATCGCCCTCGTCCAGCATCATGCCGGCACCCTTCTGGGGAGGCGTGAAAGAGGTCAGGATGTTGGTGGGAGAGCCCTTCAGGCCGATGGTGGTGGGATCGATCAGGGGATCGTCCTTCAGAGTTTTGTAGTCGAAGACCTCCATGGGCTTGCTGTAGGACTCGAACACACCGGAAACGCTCATGTAGCGGGGGTTGTTCAGCTCCTTGATGCAGGTCAGCAGGCAGGGGGTCTGAACCTTGATGGTCATGTAGCCATCCTCCAGCATACGCTTGACGGTGATGGTGTCACCTTCCTTGTGGATATCAGCGGCATAGGTGACCTGGGGCAGGTGCAGCTTCTCAGCGATCTGGGGGCCGACCTGGGCGGTATCGCCGTCGATGGCCTGACGGCCGCACATGACGATGTCGTCCTGCTCCACGCCGATGCGGTTAATAGCAGCGGCCAGGATCTGGGAAGTGGCGTAAGTATCGGAACCACCGAACTCACGGCCGGAGACCAGAACGGCCTCATCAGCGCCGCGGGCCAGGATCTCACGCAGCATGCCCTCCGCGGGAGGAGGACCCATGGTAACAACGATGACCTTGCAGCCGGTCTCGTCCTTCAGCTTCAGAGCGGCCTCGACGGCGTTCAGGTCGTCGGGGTTGGTGATGGTCTGCATGGAAGCGCGGTCCAGCGTACCATCGGGGTTCACCGCCACCTTACCGGAGGTATCGGGAACCTGCTTGACACAAACGATAATTTTCATTTCGACCTAAACCTCCTATTTTATTACAGACCCAGGTTCTTGGCAATGACCATGCGCTGGACCTCAGAAGTGCCTTCGTAGATCTCGGTGATCTTGGCGTCGCGCATCATGCGCTCCACGGGATACTCACGGGTGTAGCCATAGCCGCCGAACAGCTGGACGGCGCGGCGGGTGACATCGGAAGCGGTCTCAGCGGCGAACAGCTTGGCCATGGCGGCGTCAGCGCTGTAGGGCTCGTGGTTCTGCTTCTTCATGGCCGCGGCATACACCACATACTGGGCAGCCTGGGCACGGCAGGCCATGTCGGCCAGCTGGAACTGGGTGTTCTGGAATTTGCTGATAGGACGGCCGAACTGGACACGCTCCTTGGTGTACTTGACAGCCTCGTCGATGGCGCCCTCAGCCAGACCCAGAGCCTGGGAGGCAATACCGATACGGCCGCCGTCCAGGGTCTGCATGGCGATCTTGAAGCCCTTGCCTTCCTTGCCCAGCAGGTTCTCCTTGGGAACGATGCAGTCCTCGAAGATCAGGTCGCAGGTGGAGGAGCCGCGGATACCCATCTTCTTCTCATGCTTGCCCTGAGAGAAGCCGGGGAAGTCCCGCTCCACGATGAAGGCGGAAATGCCGTGGTTGCCGGCCTTCTTGTCGGTCATGGCGAAGACCACGAAGGTGTCGGCCACGTTGCCGTTGGTGATGAAGCACTTGGAGCCGTTCAGCACATAGTGGTCACCCTCCAGGACGGCGGTGGTCTGCTGGCCGGAAGCGTCGGTGCCGGCGCCGGGCTCGGTCAGGCCGAAAGCGCCGATCTTCTTGCCGGAGCACAGATCGGGCAGATACTTCTTCTTCTGCTCCTCGGTGCCGTTCTCAAAAATGGGAGCACAGCACAGGGAGGTGTGGGCGGAGACGATAACGGCGGTGGTGCCGCAGACCTTGGCCAGCTCCTCCACGCACATGGCATAGGAGAGGACGTCGCCGCCAGCGCCGCCGTACTCCTTGGGGAAGTAAATGCCCATCATCCCCAGCTTGGCCATCTTCTCGACGGTCTCCATGGGGAACCGCTCTTCTTCGTCGATTTCCTGGGCCAGGGGCTTGACTTCATTCTCGGCGAACTCACGGTACATCTTACGGAGCATCTGCTGCTCTCTTGTCAGATGAAAATCCATACCTTTTACTCCTTCACTTAAAAATTACTTTGTATAATCGTAGAAGCCCTTGCCGCTCTTCTTACCCAGAAGACCGCCGCGGACCATCTTACGCAGAAGCAGTGCGGGACGATATTTGGAATCGCCCGTCTCGTTGTACAGGGTCTCCATGATGGCCAGGCACACGTCCAGGCCGATGAAGTCGCCCAGAGCCAGGGGGCCCATGGGATGGTTGGCACCCAGCTGCATCGCCTTGTCGATGTCCTCAACAGAGGCGACACCGGTCTCCACCAGGCCGATGGCCTCGTTGATCATGGGGATCAGGATCTTATTGACAACAAATCCGGGAGCCTCGGCGACCTCAACGGGGTCCTTGCCGATTTCCTTGGACAGGTTGTAGATGAAATCAAAGGTCTTCTGGGTGGTGTTGGCGCCGCGGATGACCTCCACCAGCTTCATGCTGGGAACGGGGTTGAAGAAGTGCATACCGATGACGGGGTGCTTCAGGCCATTGCCCATCTCGGTGACAGACAGAGAAGATGTATTGGAAGCAAAGATAGTCTCGGGCTTGCACATGGCATCCAGCTCACCCAGCAGCTCACGCTTGGTGGCCATGTCCTCCTTGACGCACTCAATAACCAGATCAGCGTCAGCGGCGGCGGACTTCTCCTCCACCAGGATGTTGTTCAGGATAGCCTGCTTGGCCTCCTCGGTCATCTTGCCCTTCTGGACGCGCTTGTCCAGAGACGCGGCCAGCTTGTCCTTATGCTTCTGTGCGGAAGCGACGCTGCTGGCGTACATGAGAGCAGTATGGCCCTTTGCCGCAAAAACCTGAGCGATACCGGAGCCCATGGTACCCGCGCCAAAAATTGCTACTTTCATTGCAATTCCTCCTGTTACAAAATGATAGAATCTTCGGTCTATTTTATAAATGCCGACGAATCAGCAATTTACAAACGGATCGTGCTTCCGCTTTTCCACGAAAGCAGACATGGCATTCTGCTGGTCCTGGGTCTCAAAGCAGGTGCCGAAAATCTCCTCCTCGAGGGCGACACCCCTGTCGATGTCCACCTGCAGGCCCTCGTTGATGTCCCGCTTGCAGGCGCGGACGGCGATGGGCGCGTTTCCGGCGATACGGGCGGCCATCTTCTCGGCCTGCTCCATCAGCTCCTCGGCGGGATAAACAGCCTGTACCAGACCGATGGCCAGGGCTTCGGGGGCCTTGATATTCCGGGCGGTATAGATCAGCTCTTTTGCCTTCCCCATGCCAACAAGCCGGGCCATGCGCTGTGTTCCGCCGAAGCCGGGAGTAATGCCCAAGCCCACCTCCGGCTGACCGAACACCGCGGCCTCAGAGGCCAGACGGATGTCACAGCTCATTGCCAGCTCACAGCCGCCGCCCAGTGCGAAACCGTTGACAGCAGCGATGGTGGGAATCGGCAGGGTTTCCAGCTTTCGGAACACGTCATTGCCCAGCTTGCTAAATTCCTGTGCTTCCTGTTTGCTCAGATCTTTCATCTGCGCGATGTCAGCTCCGGCCACAAAGGCTTTCTGGCCGGCACCCGTTACAATGACGCAGCGTACCGTGTTCAGATCAATGGAGTCCAGGACCTTGTCCAGCTGAGAGATCACCTGATCGTTCAGCGCGTTCAGCGCCTCCGGGCGGTTGATCGTCAGCAGGCCTACCTGGCCCTTGGCTTCAAACTCCACAAACGCCATAAGCGTATTCCTCCTCTGTCGGGATGTTTTCCGCGTGAGCGCATAGTACGTCCCTATATTTCACGAAGTATATTATAATTTTCAGTGCCCCATTTATCAAGTGTAATTTACTCGTAAAACCTCTTATTTTCTGCTTTTTTACACATCGCACAAAATAATCGTTAAAATTTTTACTATAATGTTAAACTCTTAACATATTGTGGGCAGCGGCAGTTTCGCGCCACTGGAAATCTCCTCTCAAGTAACCGATTAAGTGGTAAACAGGCATTTACAGCCATCCCTCCCCTGTGGTAGAATAAATTAATTAATACCCTTTGAATAGAGAGGTATCCTATCTATGCGAATGAGAAAAAAGAAGAATTTGGTGCCCCGGATGGAGCGGTGCGAGGCCTGTCTGGTTCGGGAGCCCTACGATATGCGCGGAAGGTGGCGGGAGCTGATGCCCCAGGCCCGGGAGCTGCGCCTGGAGCTGGGCTGCGGCAAGGGCCGGTTCACCGCCGGAACCGCCCAGGCTGAGCCAGACGTGCTGTTCATTGCCATCGAGATGGTGCCGGACGCCATGGTGGTGGCCATGGAGCGCTGCGTGGCCGCAGGTCTGACCAACGTGTTCTTCGTCAGTGCCAACGCCGACCAGTTGCCCCTGTTCTTCCAGCCCGGCGAGGTGGACCGCATTTACATCAACTTCTGCGATCCCTGGCCCACCAAGCGCCATGCCAAGCGCCGTCTGACCCACGGCAGCTTCCTGAAGCTGTACCGGCAGGTTCTGAAAGAGGGCGGACAGATCCACTTCAAGACAGACAACCAGGGCTTGTTCGAGTTTTCCGTGGAGGAGATCCCCCATTTCGGCTTCACCCTGTCGGAGGTCACCCGGAACCTGCACGAGCACGGTCCCGTGGGGGTTATGACGGACTATGAGGCCAAGTTCCATGAGCTGGGACAGCCCATCAACCGTCTGGTAGCAACCATGGTCCCCTGGGAGGAGCAATTCCCCTCGGAAATCCGGGAGGTACGGAGCCGCTGGCTGGACGCCTTCGCCTCGGAGGTCCCAGAGGCGGAGCTGGGCACCCACGTCCTGGCGGAGGGGAACTACCTGTGGCACCTCTTCTCCTGGGAGTTTGTGCCCTGTCGGTCGGGAGACGACGCCCGGAAGGCGCTCGAGGAAACTGCCGGCGAGGAGTGCTACCTCTTTTATAATGAATATCCCCCGGCGGACCAGCCCCGCGTCCAGGCCATCTCCGGAGCGGACGCCCTTGCCCTGGCCGGACGAAGCGCGGACATATATCCGTCATTTGACGGCATGGACTGGTATCTGGTGGACAAGGACTTCACCTGGACCTACGCCCACACCCATGAGGCGGACTGCGGGCCCTATTTCTGTTCCCTTGAAAAAGGCAGCTCTTCCCTGTCAGCCTGTGATAAATGACAAAAGCCGGACATTGGAATCATCCAATGTCCGGCTTTCTTGTCGGTCATGATGATGTCTTAGGCCTTCTTGGCGATCTCGGTCAGCTGGGTGAACGCGGCGGCGTCGTTGACAGCCAGCTCAGCCAGCATCTTGCGGTTGATCTCAATGCCGGCGACCTTCAGGCCGTGCATGAAGGTGGAGTAGTTCATGCCGTTCAGCTTGCAGGCGGCGGAGATGCGGGTGATCCACAGGGAGCGGAAGTCACGCTTCTTCAGCCGGCGGCCGGTGTAGGCATAGCTCAGGGACTTCATAACAGCCTCATTGGCTACGCGGAAATGCTTGGACTTGGAACCCCAGTAGCCCTTGGCCAGCTTCAGGGTCTTGTTTCTTCTCTTGCGCGTCATCATCGCGCCTTTTACTCTTGCCATTGTTGATTAGCCTCCTATTCTAAACGTCTCGTTCTCTCTTACTTGTAAGGGATCATCTTGCGCACGGCATCCACATTGGTGGCGTCGGCATAGCCGCCGGTGCGCAGGCGACGAGTCCGTTTGGTGTCCTTCTTGGTCAGGATGTGGCTCTTGAAAGCCTTGGCGCGCTTGACCTTTCCGGTCTTGGTCAGGTTGAATCTCTTCTTGGCACCGCTATGGGTCTTCAGCTTCGGCATAATTGAAATCTCCTTCCGTGTGTTTCAAATAAATGGATCAGAACTCACTTGCCCGCCTTGGGGGAGAGGAAAATGGACATCATCCGGCCCTCCAGCTTGGCGGATTTATCCAATGTCGCTGTTTCGGCACACTGTTCGGCAAACTTGTTCAGCAGATCCCGTCCGATGTCGGTATGGGCCATCTCGCGGCCACGGAAACGAACGGAGACCTTGACGCGGTTGCCGTCGGCGATGAACTTCTGCGCGTTCCGGAGCTTCGTGTTGAAATCGCCGATATCAATGCCCGGGGACATCCGGATCTCCTTGATCTCCACCACGTGCTGATTCTTCTTAGCCTCCTTTTCCCGCTTGCCCTGCTCGAACTTGAACTTGCCATAGTTCATCAGCTTGCAGACGGGAGGGACTGCCTGCGGAGAGATCTTCACCAGATCCAGGCCCTTTTCATCGGCAATCCGCAGCGCTTCGGCGGAGGACATAATGCCCAGCTGGGCGCCGTCGTCACCGATCAGGCGGATCTCCTTGTCGCGGATGTCTTCATTCAGTTCATGCACTGCTTTACTAATGGTCGAAGCACCTCCATTCAGAATATAACAAAACGCGGACACCTCTGCGGCATCCGCGTAATCTCCCGGACAAGCGCACCCCGGTCGCAAAGGCACAGGGAGCCTGTCAACAAACCGCCTCAGGCGGTTTGATTACCATGTAAACCTCTTTGCGGTACGCTGGAGGTGAGGCGGATGCATTCAGCCTACTTTGTTTTGCTCGATTATTATAACAGTGCCCTCCTGCCCTGTCAACACTTTTTTCAAATTTATTTTTGCATAAAAACAAGAAGCAGAGGCACAATACCACCGTATTCTGTACAGCGCGAAAGGAGGTGCCGCCTTATGCAGAACAACCAGAAGGAAAACCGCAACCAGAATAATCAGAACAACCAGAATAACCAGAATCAGCAGAACAATCAGAACCAGAAGGAAAACCGCAATAACAAGGAAAACCGCAATAACAAGTAAATAGTGACGGAGAATTACGCGGCGGGGAGACCTCCCCGCCGCATACATGAATAATATAATACAATTGCCGCCGTCCGCTCCCGGCATAGCCCCGGGGTGAATATCGGGGTGTATCCTTTAGCGCCGGATCAGCTGCATGTTCATGTCCACGTTGCCCGTGATACCGCTGACAGAGCCCTTGTCCGTATACTGCCAGTAGTCCATCAGGTAATACAGGCCGGGATACACCTTCTCAGCATCCGTGGTGGGATATTTGTACTCCGGATACCAGATGCGGTAATCCTCCAGCTGAGGCAGGTTGAACTTGTTGTAGCACACATAGCGGCTCATGTAGAGCAGAGGCTCATACCCTGCCTCCTCAATCCGCTGGCAGAAGGCCAGGGCGCAGGCGGTGGCCACCGACGGATCGATGCCGTAGACCCGGTAGGAACTGTTGCCCATCTCCCAGTCATAGGCTATCGGCCCATCGATCTCATGGCCCTCCAGCAGGCTGATGACGAAATCCGCCTCCTCGATGGCCTCTTCCACAGTGATGGCCTGGGAGAAGATATACACACCTGTCCGGATACCAGCTTCCATGGCCCCATCAATATTCTGGGCGTAGAAGGCGTCCGCGTGGAGTTCTCCGGTGGTGTAGCCCCGCAGGCCCACCCGGACCATGGCGAACTCCACGCCATCATCCGCCGCAGCCTCCCAGTCGATGGTGTTTTCCGGGCAGGCCCGGTTCTGGAAGGCGGACACGTCGATGCCGAACCGGGTGCGAAAGTCCTCATGGGTGCACTGGAGGCGGCCCTGTTCGTCCCAGTAGAAGTCGCTGGCCGTCAGTGGATTGGTGTCCACGCCGTCGTACAGAGGGATCTTGTCTGTCTCCGTGGTGAGATAGCCGTCAGGCTCCACCCAGGGGTATTCCCGCTCCGGGACTTCCGGGTCCTCCGGGTCTTCCGGCTTTACCGGCTTGGTGGTCACAATATCCACCTGGGCGTTTCCCAGATTCCGCACCTGGCCGGAGAGCGTCACGTCCCGCAGGGTCACCGTCCCAATGACGCCGGGGGCGATGATCAGGTCGCCGGAGATGTCCATGTTCAGCAGTTCCGCGCCATTGGCGGCGTTGATCATGGCGGTTCCCTCCACGTTCCGGGAGTGTTCCCCGGAGGACTGGAACAGCACGGCGATCATGTTATTCAGGATATTCACCACCTCCGCCCGGGTGATGGCGTCTGTGGGACGGAAGCAGAAGTCGGGGCCCAGATCCGTGATGTAGCCGGCGTTGTGCATGGTCAGCAGGTATCCCCGTGCGTAGTCCGCCACGGCGGCCCCGTCCACATAGGGCAGGTCCCCCTCCGTCTGCTCCAGGCCAAAGGCCCGGCCGATCATCGCCACCGCCTGCTGGCGGGTGATATTGTTATAGATCAGGGCCTTTCCCCCGTTGCCCAGGTAGACTCCGGCGGCATTGAGCTTCAGGATATCCGTCTCCCAGAAGTCCCCGGCGGTGTCGGAGAAGGTGGCAGGGTCCGCCGTCTCAATGTACTGCAAAAACCGGGACATAATACCCGCGAAGGCGCCTCGGGTGATGGTGTTGTCCGGCCGGAAGGTTCCGTCCTCATAGCCGTTGAGGATGCCGTACTCCCCGCTCCACTTCTCAATGGCGCTCTCCGCCCAGTGGCCGGCGGTGTCCTGATAGGCCGCCCGCGCCTTGCACGGCATCAGCAGCGCCGCCGCCATGGACAGCGCCAGCACCCGCTTTGCCAGTTGTCTCTTTTTCATGGTCTGTCTCCCTCTGTCAAATCCCGTCGAATCGTATTTCAGCAAAAAGCCGCCGATCCCACCGGCGGTCTTGTTTGCGGCAGTCTTCTTTGCCATCATAACAAATCTTTTCCATGGGGTCAACTGGTATCTTATGTAAACCGTTCCATTTCACACAAAATTCACATTTCCGTCCAGTCTGTATAGAACTCGTCACAGGACGCCACCGGGTTCCCGGCCCCGTCGCAGGCGATGGTCTGGGCGGACAGAACCTCCTCCATGGACCAGGACAGGTCCGGCATTTTCAGCAGGAAGTAGTCCCTGCCGTCCTTTTCCATCCACGACTCCCGGCTTGTGGAAAAGACGTACCGGTCCTCATAGAGCAGCTCTCCGTCCCGCGCGCCCGTGTTGACCCGGAACCGCACCTCGATGGTCTGGATGACCGGATCCTCCACCCTGCCGAAGGCCCAGGCGGTGACGCTCTGCCAGCGGTCCTCCTCCGCGCTCGCGGAGGCCTGGAGAGAGACCAGGGCGTGGTAGGGCCCCGGTGCGGAGCAGTCCACCGCGCTTTTCACCATGCCCATCCAGCCGTACAGGGGATTCCATTGGCTTTTGGCCATCAGCAGAGCGTTGTCGTTGGCGCCGAAGTATACCAGCCGCCCCAGGCCCTCGCCGGAAACCTGCCAGTCCCGCTGAATCACCCGCACACGGCCGCAGTTCACGTCCTCCGCCGCGTACCACAGGGCCGAGGCGGGGAAAAACTCGTACAGGTGGGTCAGCTGCAGCAGCGCCGCCACCAACAGGAACACCGCCGTCCGCCTGAGGGCTTTCGCCTTTCGGGTCACCAACTTCTCTTGTTTCTCCGTATGCACCATCATGCCAGCACCTCCCAGGGCAGCGGCACCCAGATGTCCGCCTGTTCGCCAAAGGCGTCATAGGTCAGGTGCAGGTACTCCTGCTCCCGGGGCACCGGGATGCCGTCGGTGCGGGCATAATAGGCCCCCCTGCTGCCGCCTCCGCCGTGGACGGCCCGGCTGTCCCACTCCATCGAGTCCTCGCATTGCAGCCGCCCCAGCAGCCAACCGGAGGCGGTGCCGAAGGGGTTCCTGTCATAGTTGCACATAAACAGGTAGACTCGCACCGTCTCCGCTTCTGTTTTCTGCAGGCCCACCTGATAGACGTACAGTACGTCGTCCCCAATGGAGACCCTCAGGTTGAGGGCCTTCGTCGCCGCAACCCCCTCGCCGATGGTGGAGACAAAGGGTGACGTCTTCGGCGCGATCCGGGCCTGAAGGTTGTAAAGAGGGAATTGCAGCAGCGGAAAGCTGAACAGCACCGTGCAGCACAGCAGGGCCGTGGCGATAACAGCCGCCCGGCTCAGCACCAGCCAGCGTAAGGGGTACTCCTGGTTCAGCGCCTGGCCGATCTCCGCCGGGTCCCCCATGGCCGCCAGCGCCCGGTCCGCAGCCTCGTCCTCCGGATAGCCCGCCTCTGTCAGAGCCAGGGCGTGGTCCTCCAAATGGCCCTCCAGCTCCGCCTGGATGGCGGCCCGCTCCTCCGCCGTGGCGTGGCGCACCCGGGAGAGCACCTGCTTACAGAATTCACTTCTCTCCATCTCCCGGTGCCTCCTCTCCGCCCCAGATGGGGCCCGTCACGGTTTTGAGCAAGTTCCCGCCGCCGTCATACAGCCGCAGAGTGTAAGTGTAGTAGAATTCCGGATAAGCGGCCTTTTGCAGCGTGTCCAGCAGCTGCTCCTCCTCTGGTGTCCGGGCGGGGAGAGTGAAGGAAAAGGCCCTGTCCGGCAACCGCTCCGCCAGCACCGCGTCCCGCCAGGTCTCAAAGCCCGCCGTCATCAGCCCAGCGCCGGCTCGGCGCAGCTCCGCAGCACGGCGTTCACCGCCTGGGCGTAGGTCTTCCACTCCTTTTGCTCCTCTTTCAGCAGTTCCCGGCCTTTCCGGGTCAGATGGTAATACTTCCGCGTCCGCCCCGTGGGGGCCTCCTGCAGATAGGCCTCCACCGCCCCCTGCCGCTCCAGTCCGTGGAGGATCGGGTACAGCGTCCCTTCCTTCATGTCAAATGTGTGGTCGGACCGCTTCTCCAGCTCCACGATCATCTGGTAGCCGTACATGTCCTCCCTGCTCAGCAGGGACAGTACCAGCAAGCTGGTGTGCTCCATAGTCTTTCGTCTTTCCATTGCGCGCCTCCCTCTCAAAAGCAGGATTTATGCCTCGAATCTCTATGCTTATAGCATACCTTGAATTTCGAGGTGTGTCAAGAGTAAAAAAGCGGCCGCCGAAGCAGCCGCTTTTTGTCCTTGATTTCTTATTCCACTGTCACGCTCTTGGCCAGGTTCCGGGGCTTATCGATATCGCAGCCCCGCTGCAGCGCCACATAGTAGGCGAAGAGCTGCAGGGGAACCACGCCCACGGAGGGCTGCAGCACTGGGTGAACCGACGGCACAGCGATGACGGAGTCAGCGGTCTTGGCCATCTTCTCCCGGAACTCCTCACAGGTCAGGGCCAGCACCTCCGCTCCCCGGGCTTTCACCTCCACCACGTTGCTCATGGCCTTGTCGAACAGGGGCGCGTAGGTTCCCAGGGCCACCACCAGCGTACCCGGCTCGATAAGGGAGATGGTGCCGTGCTTCAGTTCACCGGAGGCGTAGGCCTCGGAGTGGATGTAGCTGATCTCCTTCAGCTTCAGGGAACCCTCCAGGCCCATGGCGTAATCCAGGTTTCGGCCAATGAAGAAGATGGAGTCGTGATTGAAGTACTTGGAGGCAAAATAGGGAATATCCTCTGTCTGCTCCAAAAATTTCTGCAGCTTCTCCGGCAGCTCCAGGACGCCGCTGACGATGGCGTCGTATTCGCTCTTCTCCACCGTGCCCAGCAGATCTGCCAGGTACAGGCCGATGAGATCCATCATCACCAGCTGGGTGGAATAGGCCTTCGTCGTCGCCACGGCGATCTCCGGCCCCGCCCAGGTATACAGCACATCGTCCGCCTCCCGGGCGATGGAGGAGCCTACCACGTTCACCACCGCCAGCGTCCGGCCTCCCAGGCGCTTAGCCTCCCGCATGGCGGCCATGGTGTCCAGCGTCTCGCCGGACTGGCTGATGACGATGACCAGGGATTTCTCATCCACCAGCGGGTCGCAGTAGCGGAACTCGCTGGCAAGCGTCACCTCCACTGGACGGCGGAGCAGCCGCTCCCAGTTGTATTTGCTGACCATGCCCACATGGTAGCTGGAGCCGCAGGCGATGATAAAGATGCGGGAAATGTCCCGCACATACTCCGGGGTCATGGTGATGCCATCCAGCACCACCCGGCCATCCCGGATGCGGGGGGACACCGTCTTGCGGATGGCCTCCGGCTGCTCCATGATCTCCTTGAGCATGAAGTGGGGATAACCGCCCTTCTCCGCTGCGGAGACGTCCCAGTCCACCCGGTGACTGGTCTTGGTCACCGGGATCAGCTCGTCGTCAAAGACGTCGATGCTGTCCGCCGTGATGACGGCGATCTCCCCGTCGTCCATATAGGACACATCTCGGGTGTACTTGATGACAGCCGTCACGTCCGAGGCGATGAAGTTGCCGTTCTCCCCGTAGCCCAGAATCAGCGGGCTGTCCTTCCGGGCGGCGATAAGGGCGTTGGGATAGTCCGCGCAAATGATGCCCAGGGCGTAGGAGCCCTCAATGCGCCGAAGGCAGCGGCCCACGGCCTCCAGCATATTATGGCACTCGTTATAGTGGTACTCCAGCAGCTGGGCCACCACCTCGGAGTCCGTGTCGGAGACGAATTTGATACCCAGCTTCTGCAGGTGCTCCTTGATCTCCATGTAGTTCTCAATGATGCCGTTGTGCACCAGGGCGATGCGCCCGTTCTCGCTGACGTGGGGGTGGGCGTTGATGTCGTTGGGCTCCCCGTGGGTGGCCCAGCGGGTGTGGCCGATGCCCACGGTGCCCTCCAGATCGGCGCCGCCGTGGATCAGGTCGCTGAGAACCTGCAGCCGGCCCTTGGTCTTTTTCACCTGCAGGCCCTTTTCCTCGGAGCGGACAGCCACACCCGCGGAGTCATAGCCCCGGTACTCCATCCGGGCCAGACCGTCCAGCAGGATGGGGGCCGCCTGCTCCTTTCCTACAAAACCGATAATTCCACACATGGTAATGATATCCTCCTGATACTGATCAAACATTGGTCGAATCAAAAGGACAAATGCGCAGTCATTTGTCTCTTTCACCACGGTCACCGCACTTCTGTTCCGCGGTCACCCGCGTATTTGTATGCGATGTACGCGCCCGTGGGCACGGAGGGGCATCCGCCGAATCTTCGATTGCAGGACCCGCGGGCCCTGACGCTCCCCTCTCCTCGTTATCCCGCGCGATGCGCGGGCACATGGCGCTGTTGATGGACCTGGGTCCATAGCCTCCTTTCACCTCTGCGATTTTGCTGTGGATGCTCTGTATCTATGATAAACCCCTTGCGGGGGATATCCTTTGGATAAACCCGTCTCCTTCAGGCAATACTGCCACTGTTGGGGAGGGTTGTCAATGGCCACCGCATTTCTGCGCACTGTGATCCTGTATTTTCTCATCATGTTCGGCCTGCGTCTCACCGGCAAGCGGCAGATCGGCGAACTGGAACCCAGCGAGCTGGTGCTGACCATGATGATCTCCGACCTGGCCACGGTGCCCATGCAGGACTTCGGCATCCCGCTGCTGGCGGGCGTCATTCCCATTCTGACGCTGCTGGCCCTGTCCATGCTGCTGAGCCAGCTGTCCCTGAAGAATCTGCGGTTCCGGGCGCTGCTCTGCGGGGTTCCCACCCTTCTCATTGACCAGGGCCGCATCTGCCAGGAGGCTATGCGGAAAAACCGCTTCACCATCGACGAGCTGCTGGAGGAACTTCGGTCCCAGGGTTACTGTGATGTGAAAGCGGTGAAATACGCCGTGCTGGAAAACTCCGGCCAACTCTCTATTCTTCCCTGGCCCCGGGAGCAGCCCCCTTCCGCTCGGCAGCTTCACCATCCCGTGGAGGACGACATTTCCCTTCCGCTGATTCTCATCAACGACGGGCGGGTCCTCCGCTCCAACCTGAAGAAATGCGGAAAGTCAGAGGCGTGGCTCTCCCAGCAGCTGGCCGCCCGGGGCTTTTCCTCCCCCCGGCAGGTCTTTCTGCTGACCATCACCGGGGACGACACCATTGACTATCTGCCCAAAGAGGAGACGCCATGAAGTCCTTTCTGCCATCCGTTTTGATTCTCGGCGGCATCCTGGCGTTCTCCCTGTGGAACTGCGCTGCCATGACCGCCCATACGGAGCGTTGGTCCGGGCAGCTGGAGCAGGTCGCCGAACTGGCCGGTGAGGAGGACTGGTCCGGGGCCGAGACGGCCCTGGAGGAAAGCTACCGGGACTGGTCCTCCCACCAGACCCTCCTCCACATTGTGGAGCGGCACGACTCCGTGGATGACGCGGAGGCCATGTACCGCCGGGCCTCCGCTTTCGCGAAGGAGCAGGAGGCCTCGGAGTTTCAGGCGGAGCTGGCCGATCTGCGGGATCAGCTGCGCTTGCTGGCCGAGATGGAGCGCTTCAGCATTAAAAACATCCTATAAGCAATGCAAATATTGCAGCTTAACTGACTGTAAAGGATTTTTACCTCACTTATCGGCCAGCAGCTTGGTCAGCTCCGACATGAAGGTGTCGATGTCCTTGAACTGACGGTAAACCGAGGCGAAGCGGACATAAGCCACCTCATCCACCTTCTTCAGGCGGGCCATCACCTGTTCGCCGATATACTCGGTGCGGATCTCCCGCTCCATGGAGTTCTGGAGCTCCTGCTCAATATCGTCGGCGATTTTCTCCAGCTCCGCTAAAGACACCGGGCGCTTCTCACAGGCCCGGATCATGCCGCCCAGCACCTTCCCCCGGTCAAAGCTCTGACGGCTGCCGTCCTTTTTAATGACCACCATGGGCAGGCTCTCCACCGTCTCATAGGTGGTAAACCGCTTTTTGCAGGAAAGGCACTCCCTGCGGCGTCGTATGCTGCTGCCCTCGTCGGCAGGCCGGGAATCGATCACCTTGCTCTCGCTGTATCCGCAATAGGGACATCTCATAGGTCTACCCCCGTTTTCCCACCGGGTTCTCCCGGTGTATTCTTTTGTCTCCAGCCCTTGTGCCGTCATGGCCAGCAGGCCCGGGCTTCACGAAACTCTCCGCCGCTTGGCGCGGCGGCTCGTCAAGTGAAGCTATTGTACCACATCACATGGGAATTTGGTATACATAATTTCGATTTTTCCTCTTTTTTCAAATTTGGCGCCCAGCGGGCCGCATCTGGAATGGCTTTCAGCGGAACACCGGGTTCTCGTCCCGGTCAAAACAGAACACGGCATACTCCCGTCCGCCGATGCGCCGCACCCGGGCAAAGCAGAACAGACTGGTCAGCAAAAAGGGGCGGCGGCAGTCGAAGGGGATAGCCAGGAAGCGGACGCCAGGCTCCGTTCTGGTCAAAATTCCCGGGTATCCCCGCAGCTGCTGGCGCAGGAAGTCCGTGCGGAACAGCCGCTCCGGTTCCGGGGCCGCCTGCCAGGCTGAGCTGTCCTCCTCCCGCAGGGCTGGACGCAGCTCTCCCCGCAGCAGCCTTCCCGTCCTCCCGGCTTCTCGGACGGACAGCCGCCGCTCCAGACAGAACAGTCCGCCTCTGGGCTCCGGCACGCCCAACCGCAGCTCGCCACCCTCTCCTACGGCAAACAGCCGCAGCAGCGTGGACGGAGGCAGATGGCAGCGGGCCTGATAGCGGACATACAGTCCCTCCTCCGCCGCTGCCAGCTCCCCTACCGGATTTCCATCCAGCAGCACCGGCACACGATCCAATTCAAGGCACCTCCCACCTGCTCAGGAATTTCCCGTTTAGTACAAATCTCCGCCTGAACGGCGCGGCTTCTTTGCCGAGCAGGAAATTTCTCCGCTTTCGGCTGTGATGGATTCCCAGCCGAGCAATTCTTTCGCTGCTTCCTTACCGCTTTTCTTCATCCACACCGTGCAAAAAAGCGCAAAACTCCCGCCGGCACATCCTATGCGCCGGCGGGAGGAGTTATGCTATAGATAAATATGGTATGTCTTTCGCGCCGCCTCAGCCGATGGTATAGCCGCCCCGGACCAGCAGCTTAGTGGTGGCGGCGGTGGCCTTCACGCCCCGGCCCTCCACAGTCACCATATAGAGGTGGTTCTGGACCAGCGCCTTACCCCCGGCCAACGTGCTGCCGGCAGTCTCATCCACCAGGCCCGGCGAGGAGGCGGCCACACAGGCGGCGGTTCCCACCCGGAGCATGACCTCACAGCCCACATCTCCGGTGAGGGTCTGCCCGCTGGACAGGGTCACCACGGAGAAGGTGGAGCTGCTGCCAGTGCCGGAGGACACCACAGAGCCGCCGGAGGCGGCGATCTTCTGGTCAATTTGGGCATTCAGTTCCGAATTCCGCTGGGTGATCCTGGCATCCACCTTGGACAGGATGGTGGACAGATAGGTGTCGTTCAGATAGCTGAGGGTCACCAGCGGGTCGCCGGAGGAGCCGGGTTCCGCCGCGGCGGAAAAGGTCGTCACGCTGACCAGGGCCGTCACCAGCAGAAACAGCACCCGGGCCGTCCATCTCTTTCGTGTCATATGTACCTCCTGAAAGTTCTTAGGGAAGGGCCCAGCCGCGGAAAAGGAACGTATGTATTCCCTTTCCGCGGACCGGCACCTTCAAACCATCCGGTCGTGTGGCAGGCCGAAGCTCACCGCGATGGCTGTGTCGATTTTCTCCATGATCTTCTCATCCACGCGGCCCATCCGCTCCCGTAGCCGCCGTTTGTCCAGGGTGCGCACCTGCTCCAGCAGGACCACGGAGTCCTTGGTCAGGCCGCAGTCCTCCTCTACCGGAAGCTCGATATGGGTGGGCAGCCGGGCCTTGCCGGTCTGGGAAGTAATGGCGGCCGCGATGACCGTCGGGCTGTAGCGGTTGCCGGTGTCGTTCTGAATGATCAGCACCGGCCGGACGCCGCCCTGTTCGCTGCCCACCACCGGAGAGAGGTCGGCATAATAGATCTCACCGCGTTTGACAGTTGTATCCACAAAGTTCACACTCCGCCGAAAGTAGTACCCGTCGCCGCTGAACCCTCAGCGGTGAGGCCACTTTCATTCTCCCACGCAGCCGCGGAATTTATACTTTGTCAGAGGCTAATTCCCGCCCCACTCCATTGTATGCGGAAGATGTGTTCCCGTGTCTGTCACAGCTCCAGCTGCAGATGCCGCTCCACCACCTGTCCGTCCCGCAGATACAGCCGGGGTACCCGGCGGGAGACGGCGCACAACAGCTCGTAGGTGATGGTTCCGGCCATATCGGCCATCTTCTCCACGGGGTTCCCCTCGCCGAACACCACTACCTCGTCGCCGCTTCGTACCTCCGGCAGGTCCGTCAGGTCCACCATGCACATATCCATGCAGATGCGGCCCCGGATGGGCGCGGGCCCGTATTTCGTCATCAGGGACCAACGGTTGGACAGGCACCGGTGCAGGCCATCGGCATAGCCGATGGGCACCACGCCGATGCGCCGGGCCCCCTCCGTGAAATACGTCCGGCCATAGCTGACAGAGGTGTCCGGCCCGTACTCCTTGATGGGGCCGATGGTGCTCTTCAGGGTCATCACCGGCTTCAATCCAAAGTCCGCCGACATGGGCTCCGTGCCATAGAGCACGATGCCCGGACGGCACAGATCCCAGGCGTACTCGGGATAGAACAGCACGCCGCCGCTGTTGCAGCAGTGGTGGATGGCGAAGGTCTTTCCGCTGCGGCGCTCCACTTCTTCGATCATCCGCTGGAAGCGGCCGTACTGGACGCGGGTGAACTCCACGCTCTCCGGCTTCTCCGGCTCGTCGGAGACGCAGAAGTGCATGAACACGCCCTCCCAGTCCAGGCCCGGCAGCGCCATGGCCTCCAGAATCTCCTCCAGGCTCCGCTGGAAGTGGAGCTCGTCACACTGGAAGCCCAGGCGGCCCATGCCGGTGTCCAGCTTCAGATGAACCTTCAGGATGCCGCCGCAGGCCACCGCCGCCGCGGAGTAGGCCCGGGCCATCTCCAGTGTGGGCACATCCTGGGTCACCCGGTTGGCAATGAGGGTCTCCGTCATCTCCGCCGGGGTATAGCCCAGCAACAGGATGGGCAGAGTCACGCCGTTGTGGCGCAGCTCCTCCGCCTCCTCCGCGTTGGAGATGGCCAGGTAGTCCGCCCCCAGGGCCTCCAACTCCCTTGCCACCGTCACGGCGCCGTGGCCGTAGGCGTCCGCCTTCACCACGCCCAGGAATTTGGAGCCGGGGCCCATCCGCTCCCGCAGCTTATGATAGTTAAAGGCCAGATGATCCAGATTGATCTCCGCCCAGGTTCTTCTCAGAATTGCATCCATGCTCTTGCCACCTTTGGATTCTTTTGTGCCGACTTGATAAGATTGCAGTCATCCCGATGTATCGGGCATTTGATCAGATATTATATCACCAAATGTGAAGGATGTAAACCGGGCCTGGAGAATGATTTCCCCGTCCACGGCGATCTCCCCCCGCAGCGGCGTGCCGTCCTCCTGCCGGAGCCACAGGGTGGAGACGATTTTACCGCCGTTCTCCCCTGTCTCGTCCAGGCTCAGCCGAAGGCAGGGCACGTCATCTATTGTCTCCTTGTTCTCCTCCAGCAGCCAGCCCTTCCGCAGGGCGCTCATCAGCCGGGGCAGGCACACCGCCGGGGACAGCTCCTCGCTGCTCAGCGTCCCGGCGCTCAGCACCAGATCCTCATAGGCCAGGCTCATATTCTCCCCGTCCACCAGGGCCTTGACTCCCGCCGCCGTCTCCGGGGCCAGTACCTCCACGGTGCTCTCCCCCTCCGGCACATAGCGACACCGCAGGGTGAAGGTCAGCAGAGTCTCCGGGTCCGCGCCGCAGGTGACCTCCGCCTCTATGGCGCAGCTCTCCATCCGCTGATAGGGCAGCCGGGCTGCCTCGGCCTCGCTGACGGTCTCCTCCGTTCCTCCGCAGCCGCACAGCAGCAGGCAGAGGGTTATCATTGGTACGCATATCCTTCCGCGCACCTGATTTCCTCCCTATTTGACTTGCAGAAACGATTCCGGCAGACAGCGGATGATTTCCTCCGGCGTCACGCAGTACTCCGTCAGCCGTTCCGCCGCCAGATCTCCCGCCAGGCCGTGGATCCACACGCCGCAGGCCGCCGCCTGGGCAGCCGTGGCCCCCTGGGCCAGCAGAGAGGCGATGATGCCTGTCAGCACGTCGCCGCTGCCGCCCTTGGCCAGGCCGGAATTGCCGGTGGTGTTCACCAGCACGTTTCCCGCCGGAGTGGCCGTCACCGTCCGGTGTCCCTTCAGTACCAGCACGCAGCCGTGGGCGGCGGCGAACTCCCGGGCCGCTTTCACCCGGTCCCCATGGGACAGGTCCCCGCCCACGCGGGCGAACTCCCCGTCGTGGGGCGTCAGGATGGTAACCCGGTCACGGCGGGTGTCCAACACATCTATATGTCCTGCCAGGGCGTTTATGCCGTCGGCGTCCAGCACCACCGGCTTCTCCGTCCGGAGCATCAGATCCCAGATCAGCCGTGACACCTGCTCTCCTCTCCCCAGGCCGGGGCCCAGGGCCAGTACATCGCAGGCGGCCAGCTTACCCTCCATATCCTGTAAAGCTTTATAGCTTAACATACCTTGTTTTTCCGGCAGCGGAAAGGGCATGGCAGAAACACACTTGGCGGCCTCCACGGCCCAGATGCCCTCCGGCACCCCCAGGTATACCAGCCCGCAGCCGGACCGGACCGCCGCCGAGGCGGCGAGATAGGGCGCACCAGTGTATCCCACAGCGCCGCCGACAATCAGCAGCTTTCCGAAGTCCCCCTTGTGGCCGTCCGGCTTCCGGGACGGCAGGGCGTTTTTCACAAAGTCCGCTTCCACCGTCTGCGCCGGACAGACAGTCTCTCTTTGCAAGTCGGCGGGGATGCCGATATCCCGCACCTCCACCTCACCGGACAGCAGGGCGCCGTCTCCCACAGCCTGACCAATCTTCTTAAATGTAAAGGTCACAGTCTTGTCAGCCCTTACCGCGCAGCCCAATACCCGGCCCGTGTCCGCCTCCACGCCGCTGGCGATATCCGCCGCCACGACTTTTCCCGGGCACTCGTTCATCAGCCGGATGGCGGCGGCAAACGCCGCGTCTGCCTGGATTTCCCGGGAAAGCCCCACACCGAAGACGGCGTCCACCAGCACATGACTGCTCTTGGCCCAGCGCCTCTGGTCTTCGTTCTCCGGATCGAGGGGCTCCAGCCCCACGCTGCACTCGGACAGGCGACCCGTCTCCTCCAGGGCGTCTGGGGTCAGTTTTTCGTACTTCCCCACCAAGAATACCCGAACCTTCACCCCCGCCAAAAACAGCAGACGGGCGGCGGCGATGCCGTCTCCGCCGTTGTTGCCCGCGCCGCAGAACACCGTCGCCCGGCACTTTCCCGGCCGGTCCGGCAGCAGCTCCAGGGCCGCCTGGGCCACGCCCTCCGCCGCCCGCTCCATCAGGTCAATGGAGGGGATGCCCCGCTCCTCGATGGCCTGTCTGTCCAATTCCCGCATCTGTTTCGCCGTGGCCAGCTTCATGGTCAGCGCCTCCCATGTCGTTTTTTTCCATTATAAAAAGTGCCGCCGCATTTTTCAATCACTTCCCGCCTTTTCTCTTTTCAGAATGGCAAAACCCTGTTAAAATAGGGGATGCAACCGAAACTTGACGCCATTTTCCTCAAACGCAACACAAAATCTCTGGAGTTGCGGCCCGTGCTCCGGTATCATCAGGCCATCAAAAACACAGGAGGTTTTCCCCATGGCTTTCTCTGACAATCTGCAATTCATCCGCGCCCAGGCGGGCGTCACCCAGGAACAGCTGGCGGAGCAATTGGACGTGTCCCGCCAGTCTGTCAACAAATGGGAGAGCGGCGCCAGCTTTCCCGAGATGGACACACTGCTGCGCATCTGCGATCTCTATGATGTGAATCTGGACACCCTGCTCCGGGGCAGCGTGGAGGACAGCCGGGTGTCCGACATCGCCCAGTACGACCGCTTTATGAGCCGCTTCGCCCTGCGGATGGCCCTGTCCGTCTCCGCCATCATCGCGGGCGTGGCCCTGATGATGCTCCTCAATGCCTACAATTCCTCCGACTCTTTCAGTATGCTGGCCGCCGCGTTGTTCATGCTGATCGTCACTGTCTCCGTGGTGATCATGGTGGCCAGCGGCATCCAGTTCGACAACTTCCGCAGGAAGCACCCTGTCATTCAGGATTTCTACACCGAGGAGGAAAAGGACGGCTTCCACCAGAAATTCGTGTGGTATATCGCCGGCGGCGTGGGCGCCATCCTGTTCGGCGTGGTGCTGCTAATCGCCGTGTTCGCCTTCCTGCCGGAGCGGGAGCCCTATGAGTCCATCTCCGGGGCGGTCTTTCTGCTTCTGGTGGCAGGGGCGGTGTTCTCCTTTATTTACGGCGGCATGCAGGAGGACAAATACAAGATCTGGAAATATAACCGGGACAACAACCCGGGCCCGGAGGCCAAAAAGAGGCTGAACATGATCGGCGCCGCCTGCGGGGCCATCATGCTGATCGCCACCGCCATCTATGTGGGCCTGGGCCTGACCCGAAACGCCTGGAGCACCGCCTGGTGGGTGTTCGCCGTGGGGGGCATTCTCTGCGGCGTGGTGAGCGTGGTTCTGGACCCCTACAAGGGCGAGGATTGAGTTTCTCCCCATTCCGCCGGAATTTGGCGGGATGGGGATTTTTTTACTTGCATTTCCCAGCGTTATATGGTATAAGTGTTAGTTGTTATCAGCAATGAACGGGAAAATAACCGCGATACGCCGCCAAGAGAGGTCTGGTCACCGGCTGCAAGCCAGACTGCGGACGCCCGGTTTGGTTCGCCCGGGAGCTTCCGTGGAGACACGGCGGCCGGCCCACCGTTACAGGGGCTTCAAGTGCGCGCTGGAAAGCGTGAATTTGGGTGGTACCGCGGAAGGAGTTGCCTTTCGTCCCAATGTGTTGGGACGGAGGGCTTTTTTGTTGCCCGCGTGCGCCCGCTGAGAAAGTTTTCGAAATCCGCGTAAAGGAGTTAAATGGATATGAAAGAACAACTGGAAGCCATTCGCAAGAGTGCGCTGGAAGCCATCGCCGGCACCCAGGCGGGAGCCGACCTGGAAGCCCTGCGGGTCAAGTATCTGGGCAAAAAGGGCGAGCTGACCGCCGTACTGAAGCAGATGGGCGGCCTGTCCGCCGAGCTGCGCCCCGTCATGGGCCAGATGGCCAACGAGGTTCGGGCTGCTTTGGAAAAGGCCATTGAGGAGCAGTCCGCCATCCTGACGGAAAAGGCTCTGGAGGCCAAACTGGAGGCCGAGACCGTGGACGTGACCATTCCCGGCAAAAAGACGGAGATCGGCCACAAGCATCCCATGTACACCGCCCTGGACGAGTTCAAGCAGATCTTCATCAACATGGGCTTTGAGATCATGGACGGCCCGGAGATCGAGCAGGAGGCCTACAACTTCACCAAGCTGAACACGCCGGACGACCATCCCGCCCGGGAGTGGTCCGACACCTTCTATCTGACCGAAGACTCCCGCATCCTGCTGCGGACCCAGACCTCTCCCATGCAGATCCGGGCCATGGAGGAGCACGGCGTGCCCATCCGCATGATCTCCCCCGGCCGGGTGTACCGCAAGGACGAGGTGGACGCCACCCACTCCCCCATGTTCCATCAGATCGAAGGCCTGGTGGTGGACAAGGGCGTTACCATGGCGGACCTGAAGGGCACCCTGAATGCCGTTATCCAGGAGATTTACGGACCCGGTACTCAGACCAGGTTCCGTCCTCATCACTTCCCCTTCACTGAGCCCTCCTGCGAGGTGGACATCCAGTGCCACAAATGCGGCGGCGTGGGCTGCCCCACCTGCAAGGGTGAGGGCTGGATCGAGGTTCTGGGCGCCGGCATGGTGCATCCCAAGGTACTGCGCAACTGCGGCATCGACCCGGACGTGTACTCCGGCTTTGCTTTCGGCTTCGGTCTGGAGCGCCTGGCCATGGGCCGATTCAAGATCAGCGACCTGCGTCTGATCTTTGAGAACGACATCCGCTTCCTGGAACAGTTCTAAATTCTCGGAGGGGAGCAAGCATACACCGTTGCGGCATGACGATTCCCGGACACTTCGTGACCGCCAATCGTGCCGCTGCCTCGAAAGCGGCTCGCTTCATCCGCCGCTGGCGGCGCTTCGCCGTTTTCCCCTCGACCTCCCCTACCGTCAGTCCGCAGACTGGTATGTGCGCCCCAAGGGCGTACAAGTCGGGGAATTTTCGCCACGTACACGCAGCGGCGAAAATGATTGAAATTTTTTTCGCCGCAAAGCGGCGAAATTCTGTGAAACCTCATTTCTTTAGGAGGATATACGATGAAACTTTCCCGTAAATGGCTGAATGAATTTGTGGACATCGGGCCTGTCAGCGACCGCGACTTCGCGGAGGCCATGACCCTCTCCGGCTCTAAGGTAGAGGTCACCGAGGTCCTAAATGAATCCCTGAAAAACGTGGTGGCGGGCCGCATTGTGAAGATGGAGCGCCACCCTGACTCCGACCACATGTGGATCTGTCAGCTGGACGTGGGCGGCGACGAGCCCACCCAGATTGTCACCGGCGCCTGGAACATCCATGAGGGCGACCTGGTACCCGTGGCCAAGCACAAGTCCCTGCTGCCCGGCGGCGTGAAGATTGAGAAGGGCAAGCTGCGGGGCGTGGTGTCCAACGGCATGCTGTGCTCTTTGAAGGAGCTGGGCCTGACCGCCGAGCACGACTATCCCTACGCGGTGATCAAGGCCGCCGCCCTGCTGAACGACTACAAGCCCCTGGACAAGGAGAAGCCCTCCATCCCCGAGGACGTTCAGCCCGGCCACAAGATCTACGGAAAGGTGGTTGCCGCCCGGGTCACCTCCGTGGAGGGCGACGGCTTCACATACACCGTCCAGCTGGACACCGGCGCCGGCGCGGCTTCCGCCGTGACGGACTGCGCCAACATCCATGAGGGCGACCTGGTGGCCTACGACACCAGTAAGGGCCATGTATGCACCCTGGCCGACCTCCGCGCCGACCAGAAGGAGTTCCCCCACTGCATCCCCGACGGCATCTGGATTCTCCATGAGGAGGGCGTGAAGCCCGGCGACGACATGGCCGCTGTCATCGGTGCCGACGACCACGTGGTGGAATTCGAGATCACTCCCAACCGGCCCGACTGCCTCAGCGTCATCGGCCTGGCCCGTGAGGCCTCCGCCACCTTCAACAAGCCCCTGAACCTCCACACTCCCGAAATCAAGGGCTGCGGCGGGGATATTTCTGAGCTGCTGGACATTGAGATTGAGGACGGCGACCTGTGCCCCCGGTACACCGCCCGTCTGGTGAAGAACGTGAAGATCCAGCCCTCCCCCGCCTGGATGCGGGAGCGGCTGCGGAACTCCGGCGTCCGGCCCATCAACAACATCGTGGACATCACCAACTACGTCATGCTGGAATACGGCCAGCCCATGCACGCCTTTGACTTCTCCTGCGTGGACGGCGGCAAGATTATCGTCCGCACCGCCCGGGAAGGCGAGACCATCCAGACCCTGGACGGAAACCAGCGGAAGCTGACCACCAATATGCTGTGCATCTGCGACGAGCACAAGCCCGTGTGCGTGGCCGGCGTCATGGGCGGCGCCAACAGTGAGATCATCGGCGACACCGCCATGGTCCTGTTCGAGTCCGCCAACTTCAACGGCGCTTCCATCCGCCGCACCGCCACAGCCCTGAACATGCGCACCGAGGCCTCCGCCCGGTACGAAAAGGGCCTGGACCCCATGAACACCATGAAGGCCGTGCAGCGAGCCTGTGAGCTGGTGGAGCTGCTGGGCGCCGGCGAGGTGGTGGACGGCGTCATGGATGTCATCGCCAAGGACGCCTGGCCCGTCACCGTGAAGCTGGAGCCGGAGAAGGTCAATGCCCTTCTGGGCACCGACGTGCCGGAGGCCGAAATGCGCCGCATCCTGGTGTCCCTGGGCTTTGAGCTGGAGGGCGACGACATTCACGTTCCCTCCTGGCGCGGCGACGTGGAGCACTACTCCGACATTGCCGAGGAGGTGGCCCGGTTCTACGGCTACAACAAGATTCCCGACACTCTGTCCTCTGGCGTCAGCACCCGCCGGGGCTATTCCCCCGTTCAGCAGGCGGAGAACGCCATCGGCGTCCTGTGCCGCGGCGCGGGCTACAATGAGATCATCACCTACTCCTTCATCAGCCCCACCTATTATGACAAAATCGACCTTCCCGCCGACTCTCCCCTGCGGGAATCCCTGAAGATCCTGAACCCCTTGGGCGAGGATACCTCCATCATGCGCACCACCACCTTGCCCTCCATGCTGGAGATTCTGACCCGGAACTACAACTTCCGCAACAAGTCCGCCAAGCTCTATGAGTTAGGCCGTACCTACTTTGCCAAGAACGACGGCTCCGGCATGGCCGACGAGCCCAAGATTCTGTCCCTGGGTGCTTTCGGCCCCGACATGGACTTCTTCGCCCTGAAGGGCGCGGTGGAGACAGTGCTGGACGGTCTGCGGATCACCGGCGTGCGCTATGAGGCGGAGCGGGAGAATCCCTCCTACCACCCCGGCCGCTGCGCCAAGGTGTACTGCGGAGGCACGCTGCTGGGCATTTTGGGGCAGGTTCACCCCCATGTGGCCGCCAACTACGGCGTGGACTGTGAGCTGTATGCCGCTGAGCTGCGCTTCGACGCCCTGTACGCAAGCATCGGTTCCGCTCCCATCTATCAGCCCCTGCCCAAGTTCCCCGCCGTCACCCGGGACATCGCCGTGGTCTGCGACAAGGCTGTCACCGTGGGGGCTCTGGAGGACTGCATCCGCCGGGGTGCTAAGGGCCTTTTGAAAGACGTTTCCCTGTTCGATATCTACACCGGCGCCGGAATTCCCGCCGGCAAAAAGAGCGTGGCCTTCAACCTGACCCTCCGTGCCGACGACCGGAACCTGACCGCCGACGAGGCCGATGCGGATGTCAAGAGCATCCTGGAGCTGCTGAAATCCGAACTGAACGCCGTCCTGCGATAAGAGGCTTTCATTTCTGAAAAACCACCGTTTCCCGGCTGGGTGACAGCCCCGCCGGGAAACAAAATTTTTACAAGAGAACGCTTTACAGTTTGAAAAAAAGCGAGTATACTAAGTTCTATATTCAGAGTAAGCAACAGAAAGGTGGTGTCCACATGGACGATTTTACCCGTAAGTTCAGCATTGCCCGAGAAAAGGATGAGGAGATCCATCAGATCCTCTCCACGGTCTATCAGGCATTGGAGGAAAAGGGATACAATCCTATCAACCAGATCGTGGGCTATATTCTCTCAGAGGACCCCACCTATATCACCAACCACAACAACGCCCGAACCCTGATCCGTAAAATCGATCGTGACGAGCTGCTGCAGGTGCTGGTTCGCAAATACCTGGGGCAGTAACAAACGGTAACAAACTGTTTCCTTTTCCGCATAGGTTCTCCGCGCCGGCGGCGATGAAAGAAAATGCTTTCTTTTATTGCCCCGGTGCGGTTTTTTGTGGATTTGCGAGAAATTTGGAGGATTTTTCCGGTGAAAAAAGCCAATGGCCAATGTTGACAGAACGGAAAAGATATGTTACAATTTGGTTACAAAAATTTCAAAGGAGCATATTATGTCTGAAGCAAAAACTGCCAAGGCTGAGGGCCTTGTCTACCGGGGTCACCCCCTCCGCCGTGTGGATAATCTGATTTACTACGGCACCATGGCGGAAAAATATATTGTCATGATGCAGGTTCTGGACACCAAAACTGTTCAGGATATGAAGGTCGCCACCAAGGTTTCCGTTCAGCTGCAGTTGACGAATCCAGATCTGAAATCCCGTGACCGGATTGTCAAAAAGAGTGAAAAGGACAGCCTCTACGCCGCTATGGATATCGGCGCCATTTGGCTGGAGCGGGCCTTGGCCGGCAAAGAGAAATAAGCCGCCTTCCGCGTTACAAAAGACATATGAAAGGAAGCGTACTCCCTATGACTCACTTCGCAGCTAAGGCGGCCAAGGTTCTGGTCCTCTCCGCCGCTACGGCCCTCCTGTTGACCGCCGCCGCCTTTGCCGCCGATGAAGCGGTAGCCGTTGGTGCCGTTACCGGCTCCTCTGTCCGGCTCCGCTCCGAGGCCTCCACTTCCTCCTCCATTGTTACTACGCTGGACAAGGCTGTTGCCGTCGCCGTGACGGATACCTCTGTGGACGGCTGGTATGCGGTCGCTTTTGACGGCAATACCGGCTATATTTCCTCTGATTATGTGATTCTGGATCAGGACGGCATCTTCACCGCTCCCGGCCGCGTGAATTCCGAGGGCGTGAATGTCCGGTCTGCTGGTTCCACCGACGCCGACGTGCTGGCCACCGTCTCCAAAGACGCGCCTGTGACCGTCACTGGCTTCGCGGACGGCTGGTATTCTGTCACTTGTCAATACGGTACCGAGGGCTATATCCGCAGTGATCTTGTGGATTTGACCACCTCCCTCTCCGTCAGCGCCTCCGGCAGCAAGATCGTCTCCACTGCCAAGCAGCATCTGGGCACCCGCTATGTCTACGGCGGTTCCTCCCCCAGCGGTTTTGACTGCTCCGGCTTCACCATGTATATCTACAATCAGTTCGGCGTCTCCATGCCCCACACCGCCACTGGTCAGTGGCAGAGCGGCAAGGGCACCAAGGTGACCTCCATCGGCTCTCTGCAGCCCGGCGATCTGGTGTTCTTCAATGATCCCAGCCGCAACGCCGGCAAGGCCTGCTCTCACGCCGGTATTTACGTCGGAGACGGACAGTTCATCCACGCCTCCTCTTCCAAGAGCGGCGTTGTCATCAGCGACCTGACCAGCGGCTACTACAATACATATTTTGTGGGCGCTCTGCGCATTCTCTGAGCTTGATTCCAAAATCGGCATCACCTGACCGGTGATGCCGATTTTTTTATGTGTCCGGCGGTGGCCGATGACCTGTTTCAGGAATTTTCGTCCGTCTCACCACTGACAGTTGTAGCCGCCGCTTTCAGACATCCGCGCCCTCCCAGATCATTTCCCAGACACTTGTCATGTTCCCCGATTGTCTGTTTCGCACCTTCAGCTTTCCGTGGTATTTCACAGGGAGAAAACAGCAAGCCCCTCAGCATCTAATAGTGCCGAGGGGCTTGGTTTATTTATTGGATGCCCATATGCAGCTTGGCGGCCTCCAGCAGGTTCCGCATCAGCATGGCCCGGGTGGTGGGGCCCACGCCGCCGGGTACAGGGGTGATGTACGAGGCCTTCTTCTCCACCGCCTCAAAATCCACATCACCGCACCAGCCGCCGCCCGGACGGCGGTTCATGGCCACGTCGATGACCACGGTGCCCTCCTTTACCATATCGGCGGTGATGAAACCCGCTCTTCCCACGGCGGAAACCAGGATGTCCGCCTGCCGGGTGAGTTCCCGCAGCTGTTCGGTTCTGGAGTGGCACACGGTAACGGTGCCATCCTCCCGGAGCAGCAGCTGGGCCATGGGCTTGCCCACAATGTTGGAGCGGCCCACCACCACACAGTGCTTTCCCCGGATGGGAATCTGATACTCCTTCAGCATCTCCATGACACCCGCCGGGGTACAGGGCACAAACAGCGGAGCGCCGATGGCCAATCTGCCCACGTTGACAGGATGGAATCCATCCAAGTCCTTTTCCGGGTTCACCGCTTGCAGCACCCGCTGCTCATCCATATGGGCCGGCAGGGGCATCTGGATCAGGATGCCGTCGATTTTTTCATCCTCATTCAACTGCCGGATCAGCTCCAGCAGTTCCTCCTCCCGGGTGTCCTCCGGCAAACGGTACCCAAAGCTCTCAAAGCCGCACTCCCGGCAGTCCTTCTCCTTGCTGGCCACATAGGTACGGGAGGCGGGGTTTTCTCCAACCAGCACCACGGCAAGCCCGGCCCGCCGCGGCAGATGACCGGCGGCATCCGCCACCTCCTGCTTGATTTTTTCCGCCAGGGCCTTTCCGTCAATGATCACTGCCATGGTCTGCCTCCTCTGTCTCAGTCTCTCCGGAACAGGCCGGTTCCTCCTCACGGGGCTGATAGGAGTCCTCCTCCGCAGTCCCTGTCTCCGCCGGGGCTTCTCCGGATTCCGCCGCCGGGGCGGCGGACACCCTGGCCAACTGATTCACCAGCAGATCCTCCGCCGAGCGCTTTTTGATATGGATGTTGTAAAACAGCATAAACGCCGACACCAGCACCAGCACCATGGACAGCGCCTGGGATACCCGGATGGGCTCACCGAACAGCTCCCAGTCGAAGAGATACAGGCTGTCGGTCCGCAGGCCCTCGATCCAGGATCTGCCCAGGCCGTACCACAGGAAATAGAACCAGGTGTTCTCTCCGTCGAACCGCCGTCCCTTGGAAATGATGAACAGGATCAGCAGCAGCCCCGCCAGGTTCCACAGGCTCTCATACAGGAAGGTGGGATGGACCTCGATATACCGGGTGGCGCTTGTCCATAGGCGCATCCGCCATGGCAGGGTGGTCACGGCGCCGAAAGCCTCCCGGTTCATAAAGTTGCCCCACCGGCCCACCAGCTGACCCACCAGCAGGCCCAGAACGCACAGGTCCGTCAGGGCCCCCAGCTTCAGCTTTTTCGCGTGGCTGTAGACAATGGCCAGGATTATGCAGGCGATGACTGTGCCGTAGATGGCGCCGCCGCCGTCCCAGATGGCCACCACCCGGCTCCAATCCAGACTGCCGCTCTCATTGCGGAACAGATCCAGATAGAAGAGCACATAATAGGTTCGGGCGCCCAGGATGCCCAGAGGCACGCCCCACAGCACCATATCCAGTACGTTGTCCTCTTTCAGGCCGTAGTTTTTGGCCTGCCGGGTGCAGAGCCACAGGCCCAGCAGAACGCCCAGGCCCAAAATAATTCCATACCAGTAGATCGGCTTCTCCCCGATGCGGAAGGCCACGGAGCTGGCGGTGAACTGCCAGTCTCCGAACAGGCCGGGGAAGCTGATGGGTGAATCTTGCATAACTGTCAAAAAAATCGTCCTTCTTTCCTCATGCTGCTGCCGCGCCATCCCTCGATCTTACGCGGCAAAAAGGGGTTTGGGGGAACCCCGTCCCCCGCCCGGATTACGTCCGGGGCAGAATCAGAGACAGCACCGCGTGCTCCTCGGTGATATTCTCCCGCAGGAACCGCAGAATGTCCTCCGACGCCACGGCGTCGAAGACCTGGGGGAACCGGAAGGGATCGTAGCCGTGGAAGTACCCCTCCGTCAGCGACACGGCGATATTCTCAAAGGAGTTCAGGCCCCGCAGGTTCTCGCCAAAGGAGGCCCGGCGGACCCGCTCGTAGAAGTCCGGGTCGATGCCCTCCCGCACCAGGCGGTCCGCCTCCTTCTGGATTTCCGCCGCAACGGTTTTGGCCTCCTTACTGTCGCCGCCGGCGTACAGGTAGGCCATGCCGGGCATCATCTCAAAGGCGCCCCCGAAGCTGCCGTTGATCAGGCCCTTGTCATACAGCCGCAGATACAGGGGGCTGGAATCCCCCAGCAGAATGTCGCAGGTCATGTCGCCGATGACGGCCAGGCGCAGATAGTCCTCTCCCTCTGCCGCCGGGGCACACTTGTAGCCCGTCAGAAACTGGGGCGTGGAGACCTCCATACGGGCCGCGGTCTCCTTCTTGGCCACCTCCGCCGGTTCCTCTCCGTAATCCCGGGGGATCACCGGGCCGCCCTCCCGGGGTAGAATGCGCCGGGCCAAATCCACCACATGGACCGGGTCCACGTCTCCCACCACGGTCAGGATCATGTTGGAGGGCGTGTAGAACGCCTTGTGGCAGTCGTACAGCGTCTGGGCCGTGATCTCCCGGATGGACTCGATGCTGCCGGCCACGGAGATGCGGCCTGTGCTCCTCTGGTACAGTGCCTGCATCATGCGGGTGTAGATCTGCCAGTCAGGGTTGTCCTCAATCATGCGGATCTCCTGGCCGATAATCCCCTGCTCCTTGGCCACGCTCTCCTCCGTGAAATAGGGGATGGACACAAAGGACAGGAGAATCTTCAGGTTCTCCTCAAAGTGGTCGGTGGAGTCGAAGTAGTAGCCCGTCATGGCGTTGGAGGTAAAGGCGTTGGGTTCCGCCCCGTTTTTCGCCAGCTCCTGGAGGGCGTTTCCCTCCTTGGTGTCGAACATCTTGTGCTCCAGATAGTGGGCGATGCCCGCCGGGGTGTCCAGCCACCTGCCGTTCAGCTGAAAGCGCACATCCATGCCGCCGTAGCGGGTGGCGAAGAAGGCGTACTTCTTTGCGTAGCCCGGCTTGGGCACCACACAGATCATCAACCCGTTAGGCAGGGTCTCCCGGTAGACGGACTCCCCTAATTTCTCGTAAAACGTCTCTCTCATTCCGCGGCCTCCTTCCCCTTCAGGAAGTAAACGGTGTCCAGCGTCACGGTGTTCATGGCCTCAAAAATCCGCTCCGCCGAGGTTTCCCGCACCTCCACGGCCAGCTCCTCCGGCGAGTCGCTCTGCCCGGTGGCGGCCTGTCCCAGATAAAAGTTCTCCAGCCGGGCCTGGGAATCCCCCATGGAGGCGTAGGCGTTCATCAGGGTGCTCCGGGCGCCCTCCAACTCCCAGTCCTCCATCTGTCCCTCCTGCACCGCCTTCAGCTGGAGCAGGATCTCGTCATAGGCCTTCTGGAAGTTCTCAAACTCCACGCCGGAGGACACGGTGATGAGCCCCTTCTGCCGGTGGTACACCGAGGAGGCGTAATAGCACAGGGACAGCTTTTCCCGCACGTTCAAAAACAGCTTGGAGTTGCTGGAGCCGCCGAACAGGGTGTTGCCCAGCAGCAGAGCGGAGGTGTCCCGGCTGCCGCAGGCGAAGCCCATGCCCAGCTTACCCTGGGTCACATCCATCTCCTCCGTGACGCGTTTGATCGCCTGCCGGGCGGGATGGGGCTCTGTCAGGCGCAGCTCCCGAACCTGCTTCCGGGGCAGGGCGGAAAAGGCGTTGAGCATGGCCTGCTCCACCCGCTTGGGATCAGCGCTGCCGCTGTAAAACAGCTCCAGCCGGGCAGAAGCGATCAGCTCCGTATAGCCGGCGTACAGCTTCTGGGGCGTGATTTTCTCCGCGCTCTTCTCATCGCCGAAGCGGCTGACGCCGTAGGGTTCTCCGGCGCACATCTCCCGCAGCAGGCGCAGGTCGGCGTAGTCCCGCTTATCGTTCAGCACACCCCGGATGGCGTCCACCAGGTTGATCCGCTCACCCTCCACGTACTCAGGCAAAAAACGGCCGTTTCTCGTAGCCGGGGCGCAGATCAGCTCTCCCAGCAGGGCGGACACCGGCTCCAGCAGCTTCTCCCCGCCGGGGACAAAGGCGTCGTCGATGAAGCTTGCCACAAAGCCGATGCAGTGGCTCTCTCCCTTTTTCCGGACCGTATAGTCAATCTGCGCGCCGTACAGCCGGTCCAGCACCGCGGACAGGCTTCCCATGTCGGGATAGCGCATGGTGCCCCGGCGAAGCACCGCCGGCAGCAGGGCGTAAACGGCAGCGGTTTTCTCCCCCACCGGCGTCACAAACTGGGCGGAGAGCAGACTGGTTTTGAATTTCCTTGCCGGCAGGCAGGTCAGGTACACCCCGTCGGCCAGCTGCGTTCTGATTACCTCCACAATTTCACTCCTCACTGGAATGTATAAAATGATAGAGTATAGTATACCACTCTTTTCCGTATTCCCGCAAGTGGGAGATCAAAAAGCCGGACATTCCGGACAAAGCCGGCGGCGCGCTTTTATCCCACCACCCGCTCCAGCACCCGGAGCAGGTTCTCCCGGGCGATGAGGATCTGCTCCTGTTCGCTCATGCCCAGGTCTGTCAGACAGCGGAAGAAGCGCTGGGCTTCGCCGCAGTCCCGCATCCCCCGCACGTTGCAGTCCCCCTCCCCCGGCAGAAACTCACAGAAGTCGAAGCCGCAGCACACATGCTCCACTCCCATGACCTCCGCCATATGGGCGGCGTGGCGGGCCAGCTCCTCCACCGTCTGCCGGGCGGGATCGGCGCTGACGAAGCCGTGAAAGGCGTTGACTCCCACCACGCCGCCGGTGTCCCGGATGGCCCGCAGCTGATCGTCCGTCAGGTTCCGGGGCACGTCGCACAAAGCGCGGCAGTTGGAGTGGGAGGCGACGACCGGCCCTCCCGTCAGGCTGATCACATCCCGGAACCCAGCTTCGTTGAGATGGGACACATCCAGAACCATGCCCAGTTCCCGGATGCGGCGCACTGCCCGGCGGCCCGCCCCCGTCAGGCCTCCGTCCTCCCCGGACATAGCCCCGGCGGCCAGGGCGTTGGCCTCGTTCCAGGTCAGCATGGCCAGACGTACGCCGTAGTCGTGGTAATAGATATCCAGTTTGCCCTCGTCGGCGCCGATGGCCGCCAGTCCCTCGGCGCCCATGAGAACGGGAAAGCCTCCGGCTTTCCAGGTATCCCGGAACTCCCCCATACTCCGGACAATGCGGAAGTCCGCCTCTCCGGCCTCCGCCCGGACACAGCTCACAATCTCCCCTGTCCGCTCCGCCTCCCGGCCGCCATACTCCTTTTCAATCCAGATGGCGAATATTCCGCCCTGACAGCCGCCCCGCTTCAGCCGCTCCTGGTGATGGCGGCGGAACACCTCCCGCTCTCCGGCCTGCCGCCGGCGGGTCACATCGTTCCAGATATCGGAATGGGCGTCAAAAAAGGTCACGGTACACTCCCCCGCTTTTCAAAGGTTTTCCCCATTGTATGCCTTTGCCGCCCATTTGTCATCTGAAATTTCAAGGTTGATTGTAAAATCAAGTTGGACACTTGAGTAAAAAATCCATAGTGATTTTTCTCCCCGTGGTAGAATGAAGTTACCACACAACTTCTACAGAGGGAGGGCAATCACTATGGACT
>Ga0129307_1000812_pt1 | contig 42174 bp, 36 predicted proteins | sample P1105metagenome_FD_94437 | JGI IMG/M metagenome (GOLD analysis project Ga0129307, IMG submission 94437) | Capybara group fecal microbial communities from Wisconsin, USA - P1105 metagenome | ecosystem: Host-associated > Mammals > Digestive system > Large intestine > Fecal | place: USA: Wisconsin...
CGGTATCGTTTGCTATAGCATTTGTAATTCTTTTGGTATCAGTTACTTGGGTTTTATTTAGAAAGCGGAGGAGAAGATTAAATGTTATCGAAAACATCAATAGTGATCCTGGGAATGCTCAGGAAGGGTGAGATGAACGCTTATGACATGCTCAAAATGATCGATAGAATGAATATGAAATACTGGTTTCCAATCGGAGCGACCACTCTCTATGAGACATGTTTAAGACTTGAAAAGAAAAACTATATAGAGAATACGGGCGAATCAGATAAGAAAGCTGTTTATAAGCTTACGGATGCCGGCAGGAAGGAATTGAAGAGCACTATCTGTGCATTGTTCGAGAGGGTGGATTTTGATTCCGTATGGTTCTGCCTGGCAGTAATGTATTCAAGTGTCCTGAGCAAAAAAGAATTGGAACGTGAAATCGGGATCCGTACTAAGCTCCTTGATGAATATGAGAAAGGTACTTTAGAGAACAAGGAGATAATGCTTAAATATGATGTTTCTTATATTGAAGTCTGTGCAATAAACAGGATGCTTCAGATAATACGGATGGAAAAAGAAACACTGAATGATTTTTCCAAACAGTCTATTTGACTAAAGAACAGTTATTGAAATAAGAGGGCAGAGTGGTGGAAGAGAAAGAACTCTATAAAGAACTTGGAGTATTAACAAAGGAAAAGAGCAAATGGAAAGAGAACATACCGTATGTATCATCCCTTCTTGAACATCAATCTGTAAAAATACAGGCTAAAGCTCTTTGGCTGCTTGCTGAGATTGGGCTGGAATATACTGTGCTGGTTAAAGATGCAATTCCGGATATTGTTTCCTTTTGCGACAGTCAGAATCCGCTTCTAAGAGAACGTGCCATTAATGCGCTTGGAAGGATCGGAAGAGGAGACTATGCTTTGATTGAATCGTATTGGTCAGATATGTTTCGTTTCGCTACAGACGAAGAACCCAGGGTCAGACTGAGTTTTATATGGGCTTCCGAGAATATCGCGACAAACAATCCCGACATCTATAAGAGCCACGTCTCAGTATTTGAGAAACTCCTCTATGACCCGGATGACAAGGTAAGAATGGAAGCGCCAGAGATTTTTCGTGTTCTTGGTAAACGCAGACCTGAGTTTGTCTTGCCTTATATTGAATTGCTGCGAAAAATATCGGAGTCTGATGAGAACCGAGTTGTTCGTATTCATAGTTTAGGTGCGATTAAAGCAGCAAATTTTTAATGGCCCTAGGGGACGGGGTTAGAGGTCCATTAAAGGGTTTGTAACATATCTCCTTAAACATTACATAGTAACCAGATTCAGGTTCGATTGTGAATAGAAAGGAATTCCTATGAAATCGATACTCATTAAAGATACAACAAAAGAAGAACGTGAGCAGATTATAAAGGACTCCATGGACTGCGGTGGCGGATGTGAGAATTGCTCCTCCTGCTGGCTGGGCGGCGGAAGCCCTTGGGATATCTATCAGGATTACATTGACGGAAAGCGCGAAATAAAGGAGATTAATGCGGAGTACATGCAGCAGTACCGTCAAGGAAGAAACATTTTGTGATGGCCCGGGGCCATGAAAGAGGTACTAATGGATACAGCACCGATCAGAATAGAGTGATCGGTGCTTTTATCATGAATTAAGATCTCCAAATTTTGATGGTTTCTAAAAGTTTTTCTTTTTCTTTCTCGGAAAGCGTCGCCAACTCGGCCATTAGGGCATTATCGGTGGCGCTGACTTTGTAATCAGGCTCTAAACTTCCTACCAAGGCGTCAAGTGTAACTCCCATAAACTTTGCATAATATACAAGAATGCGAAGTGACATGGCTGTACGCCCATTTTCTACGTTGCTGATATATCCGGGAGTAACATCGAGAGCATCGGCAACCTGCCCTTGGGTAAGTCCCAACTTTATTCTGTAGTGCTTAATTTGTTCTCCGTAATTATCTGTCATAACTGATTCCTCAATAGACATACTATTAGTATACTAATGATACTATAGATATTGACACATTGCTATAGGTTGTTTAATATACTAAATATACAATAAGTATATAACAAAAGCTGAAGGGAGAAGAAATGAGTTGGTATGTAAATTACTATTTGGGAATTATGGATTCAGAGGGAAAAATCCGACCACTCGGACCATTTAACAGCGATGGCAAACTGTGTTGTATTCGTTCTACGTCGAGAAGCTTTACAACGGAGTTACATGAGCGTTTTGACATTATTCAGGCACACCAGTATACGGAAGAATTACGTAAGTACTTTGATTATTATATGAAAGAAGATAACAGGGCCTCCGAATATTTTGGATATTTGGAGATCGATGAACTTCCAAAAGAATCGTATTTAAAAAGAGGGTATTTTCTACTGGAACAAGTAAATGAATACTTGAAGACTGAAGAGGCGGATTTTTGGAATATGCTAACTCCACAGCAATATGCGCTCAAACTTGATAATGAACTAAAATTCGGTGCGCCAAAACCTAAGAAGGATGAATATGGCGTAGAGATAACAGAATACAGTTGCGCAGATTATACATACTTTGCTTATCCTAAATATCAATCGGAAGAGTATGAGAGTGAACTGCTTCGGACTGTTGCCTATATTCTAAAATCTGAATACGCTTTGAAAAATGGGGAGAAGATAGTTGCAATTAAAACGGAAGGGTAATCCTGTATGGTATATTTCACAGCTGATATGCATTTTGGCCACAAGGCTATCATAACGATGCAAAATCGTCCTTTTGAAACTGTGGAGGAGATGAACCGCATAATTCTGGATAACTACAATTCAGTGGTAAAGAAGGATGATACGGTATATATAATGGGTGATTTGTGCCATCATATGAGGGTTGAAGAGGCGAATGATATTATCGGTAGAATGAATGGGAAAAAGTATCTTGTAAAGGGGAATCACGATAAAAACTATGACCCGAGGCTTTTTGCTGACATTAAGGAATATATGATGATTTCGACGTACGGAAAATGCTTTGTACTGATGCACTATCCAATGCTTTCATGGCCAAAGAAGAGCAGTGGCAGTATTCAGATTCACGGACATATTCATGCAAAATCTGATTACAATGAAGCAAATAGGGCAGAAGGAATAAAAAGGTTTGATGTTGGTGTTGATGCGAATGATTTCATGCCGGTTTCGGCAAGAAAAGTGATTGATTTCTTTTGCAATTGACTTCTATCCACTTTAATTGGAATATATACTCTTGCGTATATATACGTTTGCGTATATAATGTAATCACAGAAGGTGGTGACATTATGTATATAAAGCAATACCTCGAAGACAAAAGCATATCTATATATAAAGTGGCAAATAACGCTGCGGTTGCGTACCCTACAGTGTTTAACATTGTAAACGGAAAAGTGGATATCCTAAACTGTGCGCTTGGAATAGTGAAAAAAATTGCGGACGCGCTGAATCTAACTATTGATGAATTGTTCACGCTATGTGATAAAAATCAGTCTTTCAGCCTTTTTAGAGGCGAGCAATGTCATCTTGTTAAGAGAATGGGCGAGCTGGATTATATTATAAATCTGCTTGAATCTAAGAAAATAGATTATTATTGGAAACTCAACATGAAGGCGGAGGCATTTTATCTTCTTGCGATGTTAGATTATTTGAGCCATCGTAATGACATTCCAATATGTCAGGATTATAACGATATCCGAAAGTACAAACTTGAAAAGATGGTTTTTCCGGCAGATACAGATCTTTCACGTACCCTGTTGAATAAAGATGCTCGAAAAGATGCACTTGATCATGCAATTCCGGAATTTCTTGAATACAATATTGTAGAATGTGAGGTCCTATAATGGATAAAGTTGTTTTTACTAAGGACAATATTGATAGTCTCTTGTCACAACTGGCAAAAGAGTTTAAGAGACTTAACGGGAGAAAGCTACCCGCAGAAATCGTACTGGTGGGAGGCGCTGCTATTGTAACTCAGTATGGATTCAGAGCATCTACAACTGATATTGATGCGGTAATTGCTGCTTCGTCTGTTATGAAAGAAGCGATAAACATAGTCGGAGACAGAAATGGATTACAGAACGGTTGGATTAATCAGGATTTCATGAAAACAAGTTCATACTCAGATAAAATCATAGGGTTTTCAAAGCATTACCGAACTTTTTCGAACATTCTTGATGTGAGAATTCTTCCATCCGAATACATTGTTGCCATGAAACTTGCTTCTTTGAGGCAATACAAATATGATATGTCGGACATAGTAGGAATAATCAAGTCTGAAGAAATCCCCAGAGAGATTATTGAAAGAGCTATAGCAGACCTATATGGGAGCTTTGATAATTTGGCGCATGCTGAAGATGCAAAAACACTTTTGGGCAGTGTGTATTCAGCTTCCAACTTAGAAGATCTGTACAATAATACAAGACTATCGGAAACAGAAAACCATGTAATACTAAAGGAGTTAGACGATAAATACCCTGAGATTTTAAAACAGGGAAATATATCTGACGTATTAGAGGTTGCTAAAAAGAGAAAAATGAATAATACTCCTTAAAACGGAAAAGTGGTCAGCATCATAATCTGCTGACCATTTAGAAAAATGTAGCGGTTCATTTTTAAAAGTACATTCACATAGGTTTAGACCAAAACTCCCGTCACAATTGTGGCGGGAGTTTTATTATTTAAAAAGAGTTAGCCACAGCTAACGCAAAGTGGTATGATGAGTATGTAGAACAATTGATGCCGGGAGGAAGTAAACATATAGATGATTAAATTGAACAATATTTCTGAGTCTGAGGTGGCGTAGATGACGATACATGAATTTGGACAGGAAAATGAAGAAACGATAGTGCTGGTACATCCATCGGTGGTTATGTGGGATTACTTTGAGTATGTGATTCCGCTTTTGGAAAAGAAGTATCATCTGGTTATACCAGCAATTTCAGGATATGATCCTGATGTAAAAAATGATTTCACAAGTATTGAGAAGATTTCAGAGGAGCTGGAAGATTGGCTTATCCGGCGCGGACTTAATGATGTGACTTGCCTTTATGGCTGTTCCATGGGTGGAAGCATCGTGATTAGAATGATGGCAAATAATAGATTGAAAATAAGGAATGCTGTTATGGATGGAGGGATAACTCCGTATCAGCTACCTTGGATTGTCACAAGATTAATTGCTGTAAAAGACTTCTTGATGATATATATCGGAAAGATTGGTGGGGCAAAACTTCTTGAAAAGGCTTTTGCTATGGATAACCTGTCAAAGGAAGATGTTGAGTATGCAGCCAAGGTGCTTAAAATGATAAGTGCCAAGACAATATGGCATACATTCGATTCCTGCAACAATTTTTCTATGCCCGACGATATTCACACTGACTGCGAGTATATGGAATACTGGGTTGCTGAAAAAGAAATCAAAGAACGTAAGGAGGATGTGGATTACGTAAAGAAGCATTTTCCGAAGACTGTCTTTAAACAGATAAAGGACATAGGGCACGGAGGCTTAGCTCCATTTAGTCCGGAGAGGTTTGTGAAAGGGATAGAGAAAACAATAGCGCGGGATAAGGAATGCTTCTAACAGTTTATAGTTTTTGTGAACCTTGGGGACGGGGTTAGTGGGTCATTTTTATGATATAATCTGAATTATGAAAAAGATGATTCTAACAATTTTATCCGCTTTGATTATTGTGTTCATGGGCCTTTTCTTTACTCTGAATGTAAGCGACAAAGGTGAACCTCAAAAGGATACAGCAATAGATGAACCAAATACCGTATCCCAATCAGACGTTACGGTTGAACAAGAACCTGAACCGGAATCAGAGCCTGAACCGGTCCCCGAACCAGAGCCGGAACCTGAACCTACGGAAGAAGAACTCCTTGAGATGAGGGCTCAGGAAATCCTTGACGCTATGACTTTGGATGAAAAGATTTATCAGCTTTTCTTTGTGACTCCAAAGCTACTAACAGGCGAAGAGAATGTTACAGAATTTTCGGATTTGATGAAAGAAACCCTTAGCCAAAAGCCGGTTGGAGGGATTGTTTTATTTAAAGAAAACATCACATCAAAAGAGCAGGTTAAAAGCTTAAATAGCGATATCGCTCAAAACGCAAAATTCGGAATCCTAATATCTGTAGACGAGGAAGGCGGAAGTGTCGCAAGGCTTGGAAATGCAAATATCGGGTTTCTTTCGCTTCCACACATGGCAGAAATCGGGGCGGAAGGTGATGTAAACAAGGCCTACGAAGTAGGTGCTTCTTTGGCCCAAAACCTTAAAGACCTAAACTTTAACATGGACTTTGCTCCTGTGGCAGATATCCTCACAAATCCTGAAAATACAGTGGTTAAGAAACGTTCTTTTGGAAGCGATGCGGATTTGGTTTCAGGTATGGTTGAGGCTGAAGTTAAAGGCTTTTTGGATAACGATATGGTTTGCTCCTTAAAGCATTTTCCGGGACACGGAAACACAGAAGCCGATTCTCATAAAGGCATGGCGGTCTCTAATTGCGATATAGATACGTTAAGAGAACGGGAATTTGCTCCCTTTAAGGCAGGTATCGAGGCTGGGGCCGAAACTGTAATGGTGGGGCACATTTCTTTGCCAAACATAATCGGCGACGACACGCCTGCAACCCTGTCACCTTTAATTGTGACAGATTTACTAAGGCAAGAACTCGGATTTAAGGGAGTCATCATAACCGACTCTATGCAAATGGGCGCTGTGGCAGATTACTACACTCCTGAAGAAGCGGCAGTAAAGGCGCTTTTGGCAGGAAACGATATGATCTTGATGCCAACAGATTTGGACAGAGCCTTTAACGGAATTCTTACAGCAGTTCAAGATGGCGAAATAACGGAAGATAGGATAAATGAAAGCGTACGTAGAATTTTAATACTTAAGTTAAAAAAGTCCTCGCTTAATTAAGCGAGGACTTCCCTTATATTACAATACCTTATTTTTCAATAATCTTTCCTGCAAGGAACTCGGTCATAGCCTTGTTTGCGTCTTCAAGACCGTTTGCGTAAAGGTCATTAACCATTGCTTCCCAGTTAGCTTCAAAGTCGCTTTCTGAGCCGGTTACGATCTTAACGAGTGCGGGCCATGCGATTTCGTTAAGAATGTTTTCCTTGTTTGCAAGTTCCTGAGGCTTCTGGTAAGCCCAAAGTGCTGAGTAGGGGAGAAGCTCAAATTCATCAGCCTGAGGGAAGATGTCTGTAAGCATCTCAACGCCCCATGCCTTACAAGCTGCAACTTCTTCTTCGTTGTAATCCTTTATAACAGATTCCTTTGTTGTAGGAGTATAAGGGATACCTTCAGCTGAGTAAGAACCTTTTCCGTAGATAGGGAAACCATTGTAGTTGCCCATACCTGTGTTCTTTGAGTAGTCGGGATCGGACTGAGACTTCTTAACTTCTTCTTCTGTACGATAGGGTTGGCCGTTTTCGTCGATGAAGTAGTGAACGTCCTTAACACCCCAGTTGTAAAGCATCTGACCTTCGTCTGAGCAAATAAAGTCAAGGAACTTGATGGCACGAACGGGATCTTTACAGCTCTTTGTGATACCTACGCCCCAGCCTACCTTAAGACCTTGGTAAAGAAGAGAAGCACACTTCTGGTCTTTTCTTAAAACAACGGGAAGACCGCAGTATGTGTTTTCTAACTTACCGTCCTGGATAAGGGCGCGGTTACAAGGATTGTAGTGCCAGTCAGCATCTGTGATTGCAACAACACGTCCGCTTGATACCTTTGCAACATAGTCATCGTCTGTCTGTGTAGCGAAGTTAGGATCAAGAATGCCTTCGTTGTACATTCTGTTAAGCCACTTAAAGTATTCTTTTTCTTCTTCACTTACGTGCTTGTAAGTAACGTTGTAGTTTTCATCGATAAGCCACTGGCCATTATCGGGAGCAGCGTCTGCGATAAAGCCTGCGGGGTTACCAAGAGTGATCATCCAGTGCCAGTCGGAAGCGCTCATTGTGATACCGATCATGTCCTGGCCATCGGGAGTCTTGGGATGCTTTGCAAGATAATCCTTGATAGTCTTTTCAAACTCATCAAGAGTAGTGGGGTACTTGTAGTCGTTTTCCTTGATAACTGCCCACTGAAGCTGTGCGGTACCGTCTGTTGTGAGGTCCTTTTCGCCAACGCCGGAATAAGAAAGCTGGTAAATACCGTCGTCGCCTTCGCCCCATTTTAACTTTTCAAGTTCGTCTCCGTACATCTTCTTGATGTTGGGACCGTACTGTTCGATAAGATCTGTCATGTCGATGAAAGCGCCTGCTTCGTAGAGGTCTGTTGCGCTTCCCTTTGCGTAGATCATGTCGGGATAATCATCACTTGCAATCATTAAAGCTACGTCTTCCTTAGGTTCGCCCTGTGTGGAAACGGGATAAGAAACCTCTAAGGTTACGCCTGTTGCTTCGGTAATAGCCTTAGCTACGGGGTTGTCCCAGCTTGAGTTCTTACCGTCTGCATTGTAATAGGTAAAAGTAATGGGTGACTTGTCGTCTTCTGTAGCTGTGTTGCCTTCTACCTCTGTGGTTGAAGCGGGCTTGTTGTCAGAGCCTGCCTGTGCTGATCCTGAATTGGCGGAGCCACAGCCTGCAAGAGTGCTTGCTACCATGATTCCTGCCAATATACAGGACAGAATTCTCTTTTTCATATCTTTTCTCCTTTTTATTTTTTCCGGCGTTGCCGGTGTTGCACGGGTTAAAGAAACTACTTGGCAGACATCAGTCCTTAACGGAACCAAGTGTCATGCCGCCGATAAAGTATTTTTGCAAGAAAGGATACACGATAACAATGGGAAGAGTGGCCACGACTGTAACCGCCATACGTATGGACATGGGAGTTACTGCGGTTGTAACGTTTGAAGAACCGTGAACGTCTAGCTTCATGGTGGCCTGGTTCATTATTTCGTACATCTTAAACTGCAAAGTCGGAAGCTTTTGAGCGTACAAATAAGTATCCATAAATGAGTTCCATTGACCTACAGCGTAGTAGAGGGCAATAGTGGCAATAACGGGTGTGCATAAAGGAAGCACAATCTTATACCAAATCTGGAAATCATTTGCACCGTCAATCTTGGCGGCTTCCTGTAAAGCGGTGGGAAGGCCGTCAATAAAGGACCTTACCAAAATCATGTTGTAGACCCAGATCATTCCGGGAATGATATATACCAAGAAATTGTTTCCAAGATGCAAAGTACGCATAATAAGCAAGTATTCGGGTATAAGACCGCCGCCCACATACATGGTGATTACAAAAAGAATCGTGAAAGGCTTGTGAAACACAAAGTCTTTACGGCTTAAAGTGTATGCAAGCATTGATGTGGTAAATACTCCGACGATAGTTCCTACAAGTGTTCTTGAAACGGAAGTGACAAAGGGCATCACAAAGTCTGAATCTTTAAACACGTACTTGTAGTTTGATAAAGTAAACATTCTTGGAATTATGAAATTAATGTTCTTTATAGTGTCCGTCGCATCGTTAAAAGAAATTGCAAGCACATTTAAGAATGGGTAAAGTGTTACAAAAATTACCAGCACGAACACCAAAACCAAAATATAATCTACGGTTGAAACCTTTTTCTTCATAGCGCACTCCTTTAGATCAGTCTGTCTTCGCCGAATAGACCGGCTATTTTATTGGCAATCAAAAGAAGTGAAATTCCAACTGCCGACTGGAATACACCTATGGCCGTACCTAAACCGTAGTCACTGTTACCGATTCCTCGTTTATAAGAAAACCATGAAAGAACCATGGTGTGATCTTCAATAAGAGGATTTGAAAGAAGCATCTGACGTTCCATCCCGACGTTAAGAGCTCCGCCGATACTCATAATTAAGAGCACGATGATGGTGGGGCGGATGCCGGGAAGTGTGATGTGCCAGATTCTTTGAAATCTGTTTGCTCCGTCGATTTCAGCGGCTTCATAAAGCCCCGGGTCAATACCTGCCATTGATGAAAGGTAGATGATTGCGTTCCATCCGACTTCTTTCCAAATATCTATAAACACGATGACAAACCATATAAGCATTGAATTGGTGCTCATCAAGTGTAAGTTTGTCTTAAATAATGTATCTACCACACCGCCGTCGTTAAAAACGTTCTTAGCGATGCTTGCGATGATAACCCATGATACGAAGTGTGGAAGATAAGAAATTGTCTGTGTGACCTTCTTAAATCTTAAAAACTTCATTTCGTTAAGCATTACTGCAAATATAATTGCAGCAACGGTTCCTACGGCTATTCCGATGATTGAAACACCCAAGGTGTTGATCATGGTCTGTGCGAACAGCCTGTCTTTAAAGGTTTTAATGAAATTACCAAAACCTACAAATTGTCTTTGGAAAATAGGCTTATTGAATGTAGCGGGCTTTACGTCCTGAAAAGCCATTGTCCATCCCCATAAAGGAATGTATTTAAAAATGATAAGCCAGATAACAAACGGTATCGACATTATAAGAAGATATCGCTGCTTCCATATGGTTGCTAAAGAAAGCTTTGTTTTCTTTTTTGCGGTTACTTTGCTCTTACCCATTACCCCGCTCCTTTGTTCTAAAATATTGCCGAAAAACTTTTCGTGGATTTAGTATAAGGCACATCGTACATTTTTACAAGCAAAAGAGGACGATTTTTCAACACTTTGTACATTCTGCAATCATTTAGTAAGAATTTGCTAAAATTCGAGGAACAAAAGAGGCAATATGTGCAAAAATGACGGGAAAAATAACGAAACTGATTTCGAAGGCACGTAAAAGAGCAAAGAAACTACTGGACGCCAAACAAAGTTTTAAACAGCGGAAAACAAGCGTTTTTAAGGCTTTTTAAAACCTTCTCGAAATGACTTTCGTAAAATAGCCTCAAAAACTGTGCAAAATGCAAAGAAACGGAACGGAATTTACGTAAAAAACGACCCCGTATTTGTTAGTAATTACACAAAACCACTTGATAACATGAGTTAAGCCTTGATAAACTACACAGTTTATCTTATACTTGACTTACTTAACAGTTTTCGAAAGACTATAACTGTAATACGAGAGTTTAAGGAGAACGATATGGAAAAATGGGCTAGGCTTCTATATCAGCCTGCGCTTCCTTTGTATGGAGATAAGCGGGTTACTGCAAGCCGCGAACACATAGACGTAGCAAAGAGAGCTGCTGTGGAAGGCATGGTGCTTTTAAAGAACGAAGATGCGACCCTTCCTCTTAATCCAACCGAAAGGATAGTTCTTTTCGGAAAGGCTTCGGTTGAATATATAAAAGGCGGCGGAGGCTCCGGAGATGTGCATTGCGAATATGTCCGTTCACTTTATGAAGGGCTTAAGGCAAGGGGCGTAAAGGTCTTTGAACCATTGGCCGATTTTTATAAAGCGGAGCTTAAAAAGCAATATGATGAAGGTTTTGTGCCGGCGTTAACCAAAGAGCCCACAGTGCCTGAAAAAACAATAGAAGCGGCAGCTGATTTTTCCGATACCGTGATAATCGTGCTTAACCGTTATTCTGCAGAAGGCTGGGATCGATGCAACATAGAATGTAACAACGAGTTTAACCCCTGGCCTGAAGGCCCGAGCTTACCCAAACTTTCTGAAAGCCTTTTTCCGAAGGGTGACTTTTATCTTTCACCTTCCGAAGAAAAAATGATTGAAACGGCTTCAAAGAAGTTTAAAAAGGTAATCGTGGTGCTAAATACCGGCGGCGTGATTGAGAGTAAATGGATCCGTGATAATAGTAAAATAAAAGCCGCTCTTTTAATGGGACAGGCCGGAATGGAAGGAGGCTTGGCCGCAACGGATTTGCTTCTTGGAGTAGAGACACCTTCAGGAAAGCTTGCCGACACCTTTGCGGATAAGCTCACCGATTACCCTTCAACAGAGGGCTTTCACGATTCTTTTGACTATGTTGAATACAACGAAGATATATACGTAGGCTATAGATATTTTGAGACAATACCAAATGCGGATAAAAAGGTAATCTATCCCTTCGGATACGGCCTTTCTTATACAACATTTAAAGAAGAAATTACCAAGGCAAAAGAAACCAAAGACGGCTTCGATATAGACGTAAAGGTCACAAATACAGGAAAAGTAAAGGGAAAAGACGTAGTTGCAATCTACGTATCCGCCCCTCAAGGAAAGCTTGGAAAGCCTTCAAAGGTCCTTGTAGATTTTGATAAGACCAAGGAACTTATGCCTAAAGAAAGCGAAGTGGTTTCTTTGCACATAAGTAAGTACTTAATGGCATCATATGATGACGGGGGAAAAGTAAGCGACGCTTCATACGTGCTTGAAAAAGGCGACTATGAGTTTTACCTTGGAGCAAACGTGCGAACCGCAGTAAAGATTGACTTTAAGTTTAGCCTTGATAAGGATACAGTCCTTTGTAAGCTAAGCCATAAAATGGTGCCCACAGAGCTTTCTAAGCGAATGTTAAGTGACGGGTCATTTGAAGAGATGCCTAAGGGACCCCACAAGGACATAAACGAGTGCCTGATTAAAAAGATGGCACCCGGAACCGAAGAGGCCATGGCTCCGGAAGTGCGTCACGTGGATAGGCATCTCTTGATGAAGACTATTAAAGAGGGAGCTTTATCCCTTAAAGATGTAGCGGATGGTAAGGTTACGCTTGATGATTTTACCGCTCAGCTTAGCGACGATGAACTTATTTTCCTTCTCGGAGGACAGCCAAATACAGGAGTCGGAAATGTGTACGGCTTTGGCAACATGCCTGAGTACGGCGTTCCAAACGCGCAGACTGCTGATGGCCCTGCGGGAGTTAGAATTAACAAAGAAACAGGAGTTTTAACAACCGCATTTCCGAGCGCTGCTTTGATAGCAAGCACCTGGAGCAAAGAAATCGCAAGAGAAATAGGCTTTGCGGGGGGAGAAGAGTTAAAAGAAAATAATCTTTGCGTGTGGCTTACGCCTGCCATTAATATTCACAGAAACCCCATGTGCGGAAGAAACTTTGAATATTATTCGGAGGATCCGTACCTTACAGGAAAGCTTGCGGGAGCCTTGGTTTCAGGCATTCAGGAAAACAACGTAGGTGCAAGTGTAAAGCACTTTGCATGTAACAACAAAGAAACCAACCGAAAACATTCGGATTCAAGGCTGTCGGAGAGAGCCTTAAGAGAAATATACTTAAAGGCCTTTGAAATAATCGTTAAGGATGCAAACCCTTACACCATCATGTCTTCTTATAACGCCATAAACGGAGTAAGAACATCTGAGTGTAAAGAACTTTTGACGGGAATCCTTAGAGATGAATGGCATTTTGAAGGACTTGTAATGACAGATTGGTGGTGCAGGTCCGAACAATATAAAGAGATTTTGGCGGGAAATGACTTAAAGATGGCTACAGGGTATCCTGAAAGAGTTAAAGAAGCCATGAAGCTTAAAGCCCTTAAAAGAGACGACCTTTTGATATGTGCAAAGAGAGTCCTTTCAACAATTTTAAAGTTCTAAATACTTGCTTAAAACAGGAAAAGAACCCTGACGCTTAAAGTGCCAAGGTTCTTTTTCTTTTGGCGAAATGTCGTGTAACAATACTTTAATAGCCAAAGTGTTATAATTAGTCGTCCGAAATCAGGAGGGGAAATCATTAAATGATTTCACATTCGGACAATGTGTAAAAAAGGGAATGGATGCTTTAAGGCTAAATGATTTATGCGATGGTTCCGGCATCACTGCTGATAATTAGTTTGATTTTGAACCACGAATCAATTAAAAAATTCGGATTTCGTGAGAAAAAGCAAGGCGAGAGTAAACGGGTGGCTGTGCGTTACAACGCTTTTGTATTAACGGCAGATTGTTACCTGGCTGTTGATATGATTTGGGGAATTTTGTACGAGCACAATGAGGTCGAGGCATTTTTCCCGTTCATATATGTATTAACCGTCTTTTACTTTGCATTCATGCTCCTTACAATGCTTGCGTGGACGCGCTACATAGTTGCCTATCTTGACAGAAGTGGCCGGAAAAGCGAAGTGATGCTTCACGGCGTATGGGCAATGTTTTTGATAGGAGTCATGTGCCTTCTTTTAAATCAGTTCTATCACTTCATGTTTTCTTACAACGAAGCAAACGAGTACGTGGGCGAAACGGGAAGAAACATTTCTTTCCTTCTTCAGATTTCTTTTTACGTAGTGCTCTCCGGCTACACTATATTTGTTGCTCATAAAAGTTCGACGCGAAATAAGCTAAGATATAGAGCGGTGGCGGCCACAAGCGTGGTGCTTGGCGTTTCCTTGACGCTTCAAATATTTTTTGCGCTCCTTCCTTCTTATGCCATCGGACTTACGGTGGGCATATGTCTTGTTCATTCCTTCGTAACTTTAGGTGAGAAGAAAGAAAAAGAAATCCACGACCACATTGCTTCCGTGATGGCGGAAGACTATGAGGCCATTTTCTATATTGATATAGAATCGGGAGAATATATATCCTTTGCAGAAAGCAAGAAATACATGAGTCTAAATGCTGACGCATCCGGAAGAGACTTCTTTAAGGAAGCTGTGGATTGCATCGAAAAATGCGTATATCCCGAAGATTGGGACTATGCAAAGGGCTTTTATGACAGAGAAACCATGCTTAAAAACCTGGAAGGAAGACGTTCCTTTTCTTTTAAGTACAGGCTTATGATAGACGGAGAGCCTAGGTTCTTTCTTTTTACCGCTATGAAGGAAAATGAAAGCAAGTATCTTATTTTCTATGAAAAAGACATAGAAGATGAACTTGCGGCTGAAAAAACGCAGAAAGAAAACCAGAGAAAGACCATCACCTTCGGCCGTTTAGCCGAAAGCCTTGCGTCAAACTACGACGTAATATATTACGTAGATGTTGAGGCGGCCTCATATATAAGCTTTGAAGTAAATAATATCTATGGCCAGCTTCAGATTGCAGCTTCCGGTGATGATTTCTTTGAAGATGTTCGTAAGAACGCTCCTCAGATTATCCATAAGCAGGATGTGGACAGGGTGATGGACTTTCTTAGCAAGGACAACCTTCTTTCAATGCTTGAAAGCCATAACGGCTGCAGCATTGATTACCGTATTATGGTGAACGGTAAGCCCAGATTTACAAGGCTTAGCGTAAGAAAGACAAGCGACCTCACCCATTTTATTATAGGTGTTGAAGACATAGATGCAGAGGTTAAGCGTGAAAAACAGCAGCTTAAGGTATTAAAGAGCGAAAAAGAACTTGCAAGGCGAGATGAACTTACAGGGGTAAAGAACAAGACTGCGTATAAAGAATTGGAAGAATCCGTGCAGGGAAATATCGATAACGGCATGGACTATCTGACCTTTGCGCTTGTTGTGTGCGATGCAAACAACTTAAAGCAGATAAACGATACTTACGGACACGCCGCAGGAGATGAGTATATTAAGTCTACGGCTAAGCTTTTGTGCGATGTATATGCTCACAGCCCCATTTTCAGAGTGGGTGGCGATGAGTTTATAGTGTTCCTTAGAGGAATGGATTATACATCAAGGCAAGAACTTCTTGATAAGCTTAGAGCGCAGGTACTTAATAACAAAAAGGCCGGCACCGGAGTTATCGTAGCTTCGGGGATGTCAGAATACAGGCCCGATAGCGACACTTTAGTAACTGACATATTCGAACGTGCGGACAAAGAAATGTATGAGAATAAGCAAAAATTAAAAGGAGCCGTTTAGGCTCCTTTTTTAGTGTAAAGATATTACCAAATACTGATTCTCTTATCGGGTGCTATGTACATCTTATCTTTATCGGTTACATCAAATGCCTCGTACCATTCTTTAAAGTTTCTCGGAGCCATGTTTGCGCGTAGTGTGGCGGGAGAGTGTACATCGTTTGCAAGTAAGAGCTGAATGTATTCTTCCTTAGCCTTCATACACCAAACTCTTGCCCAGTTTTTAAAGTAGGCCTTAAAGTCGGCATCTGATAAAGTGTGCATGATTTCAAGAGTTACGCCCATACCGCCGTTGTCTGCGATATTTTCGCTTACGGTAAGCTCGCCGCTTACCTTTCCTCCGTGGAATTCAATGCCGTCAAACTGCTCAATCATATCCTTTGTGAGAGCCTTAAATGCTGCAAAGTCTTCTTCAAGCCACCAGTTGTTTAAGTTACCGTTTTCATCGAAGTTTGCACCGTTGTTATCGAAGGCGTGTGATATTTCGTGTCCGATAACGGCGCCGATACCGCCGAGGTTTTCGCTTTCTAACTGAGAAAGTGAATAGAAGGGCTTTTGTAAAATAGCTGCCGGGAAGGTAATGTCGTTTGCCGAAGGATTGTAGCAGGCATTTACCATGTGACCGGGCATCACCCATTCTGTTCTGTCAACGGGCTTATAAAGCTTATCGATCATGTCTTTTTTCTTAACGGCTCTAATCTTACATACAGATTCGTAGAGAGAATCTGTTTCTTCAAACACAAGCTTTGACCAGATTTCACGGATTTCATCGGGATATCCCATCTTTACAACGATTGTTGAAAGCTTGTTTATAGCCTTTTCTTTTGTCTGCTCAGCAAGGAATGTGTTTCTCTTCATTCTAAGCTTATAGGTATCGATGATCTTGTGGACCATGTTTACCACATCTTTCTTTGCTTCCTCGCCAAAGTAGGTTCTTCCGTAATATACGCCAACGGGCTCAGAGTACATGGAAGATGCCATCTGGTATGCTTCCTTTTCAAGCTCCGGATCCTTTTCAACTCCTCTTAGAGCGCGAGTGTATGTGGTGCCAAGTTTCTTTAAGTCTAAAGAAAGAAGTGCGGTTGCCTTAACCAAAGTCTTTACATAGAGCCAGTGAACGTATAACTTAAAGTTTTCTTTTGAAAAGTATCCGTTCATTTCCTTAATTGCCTTAGGATCGTAAGCAATCAAGGTCTTTGGAGCCTTGTCGCCATAAAGGTCAGTAAGCACTTTCTTTATATCAAAGGGCGCCACGCATTTTGCCACTTCTTCAATGTCCATAGGATTGTAGTTTTTATAGTATTCAGACCACTCAAGCTTACTCTTAACCTTCTTTGCCACAAGCCTATCGAAAGCAAGTGCGTCTTCAAGGAAAGTCTTTTGCTCATCCTTTGATAAAGGAGTGTAGGCTAAAATCTTTTCAGCCATTTCCTTATAGATGCCTATAAATTTCTTTCCGGCTTCATTGGACTCTTCATAGTAAGGAGTGTCAGGCAAGATAATCGAAGGACCGGTCAACGCAAAGCAGTACTTTGTGGCATCCGTCATGTCTTCGGTTACGTCCATATCAATGGGAAGAGGGAGGCTTTCTAAATAAAACTCTTTAGCCACCTTGTTTAAATCTTCCACTGTTTCAAGAGCCTTGATCTTTTCAAGTGTAGGAAGAACCGGCTTTATGCCGTCCTCGTTTCTCTTTTTTTCATCAAGTATTTTTTTGTAAAGAGAGATGGCGTATCGCATTTCGGAAATGTCTGAAGATTTCTTGCCATCCGCAAATGCCTTAAAATCTGCCATCATGATTTTTTCAACATCCTGGTCTAAGCTTGAAAAGCCTCCTGTTGTAGGTCTGTCATCAGGAATTACCGCATTTTTAAGCCATTCACCATTGACTGCCTCGTAGAGGTCGTCTTGAATTCTGATAGTTGTATCACCCATATATGTACCGTCCTTTCATAGTTTTTTTCACTATAACATAAATTGGCCTTTGAAAAGATATACTAATCGGAAATTTATAAAGATTTTATTTTGAGCGAAAGTGGACCTAGGGGACGGGGTTAGCGGTCCATTTGCCCATGAAATTTAAAAATCTGCTTTTTTATCAGTATGAATTTAGTGCTGTTTACTGATAAAGTTTTAAATGTATTCTTTTTATCAGTATGAATTTTGGCTTGTTTACCGATAAGATTTTAATTCTGATTTTCTTATCAGTATGATTTGGATTTTTTTTACTGACGAAATAAGACATTTTCAATTTTTATCAGCCACACAAGCCGAAAAGAAGGCTTTTTTATACTGATAAACTAAGGATAATAGCATATTTATCAGAAAAATAAAGTGGACCTAGGGGACGGGGTTAGCGGTTCATTTTAGCAAATGTATTGCGAATGTACGCACAAAAGCATATAATTTTTTGCAGATACAAAAACAAGAAGGAGGCGAATGGAATGGCAAAAACAGCAAATTTGTATGCAAGAATAGAACCGGAAGTTAAAGAGCAGGCAGAAGAGATTCTTGAGGCCTTAGGCATATCAACTTCAAGCGCGATTAGCATGTATTATAAACAAATTATTTTACATAGAGGAATTCCTTTTGATGTGAAAATCCCTGTAGCTCGCCCGCTGGATGCAAGCAAACTCACAGAGGAACAGCTTGATGCAGAATTGCAGAAGGGATTAGACGATATTACGGCAGGAAGAACAAAGCCTGCAAAAGAAGCCTTTGCAGAAATTAGAAGGGATTATGACCCGGCCACCTAGGCTGTTATTGTTTCGATTGCCTATATATAACTCATATGGTATAGTCATTTTAAAGAGAGACAGACCGTGATTGATTCGCTTAACTTGTGGCGGAGTGGTTTGTCTCTCTTTTTGTGCTATACAATGCATGCTAAGCAAATTCATACTTGGAAGATATTTTAGCCAAATCATGATTGCGGAATGCTATAACGATAGGATAGAATAAAGCAAAGTCAATATAGGCATTTACAGTTATTAATAACTAAAAAGGAGACCCATCATGAAAATAAAAGAATTACGTAAATATGCCGAACTTATTGCAAGATCGGGCGTTAATATTCAAAAAGGCCAGGAAGTTGTTATTTCCTGCGGAATCGAGCAGCCTAAGTTTGTTGAGCTTCTTGTTGATGAATGTTACAAAGCAGGCGCAAAGAAAGTCAGAGTAGAATTTTTCTATGATAAGCTTTATAAGCTTCATGTTCGCCATCAGACAGTTACCACAATGGGTAAGGTGGAAGAGTGGGAGAAAGCAAAGCTTCAGCACTATGTAGATGAATTACCTTGCCGTATCTATCTTGAGTCTGACGACCCCGATGGAATGAAGGGCATTAACCAAGATAAGGTTGCAAAGGCAGAGCAAAAGAAATGGCCCATCGAAAAGCCTTACTGGGACAAGATGGAAAACAGATACCAGTGGTGCGTAGCTGCAGTTCCCGGCGCAGCATGGGCAAAGAAACTGTTCCCGAACCTCTCTAAAAAGCAGGCAATGGAAAAGCTTTGGGAAGCAATTCTTTACACATCCCGCGTAACGGAAGACCCTCTTAAATCATGGGAAGAACACGATAAAGAATTGGCAGACAGATGCAATTACTTAAATAACCTTGGCATAAAAGAGCTTCACTATAAAGGTGATAACGGTACAGACCTTACTGTTGGCATGATCCCTGAAGGAACATTCATGGGAGGTCTGGAAATAAGCCTTCAGAACATTGGATTTAATGCAAACATTCCGAGTGAAGAATGTTACACATCACCGATGCGCGGTAAGGCAGAAGGTATTGTGTATGCTACAAAGCCCTTATCTTACAACGGCGAGCTTATCGAAAACTTCTCAGTTCGCTTTGAAAAAGGTAAAGCAGTGGAAGTTAAGGCTGAAAAGAACCAAAAACTTTTAGAGCAGATGATCTCTATGGATGAAGGTGCGGCTTATCTTGGCGAATGTGCTCTTGTTCCCGTAAATTCACCCATTTCAGAATCAAACATGTTGTTCTATTGCACATTATTTGATGAAAACGCAGCTTGCCACCTTGCACTTGGCGCCGGATTTACCAACACCCTTCGCGACTACGAAAACAAGACAATCGAAGAGTGTCACAAAATGGGCATCAACGATTCGATGGAGCACGTTGACTTCATGATCGGCTACGAAGGCCTTGATATCGATGCAGTCACCTTCGATGGCAAGACCGTTCCCATTTTCAGACGCGGTAAATGGGCATTTGAGGTTTAATCATTTAAATAAATATTATGAGACGGGGTATTAACATGAAAGTATGGTACAGAATCAGACAGTTGGCTTTCGCAATAGGCATTGCCTGCCTAATCAGAACGCCAAAAGTAATTAAAGGAATCGGCAGCCTTTCAAAAATCGCCGAAAATCTTGTAAAAACCGGCAAAAAGAAAGCCTTTATAGTGACGGCTCCCTTCTTCTTGGAATCAGGGGCCCTTAAGCCATTGCTTAATTCGCTAAAAGAAACCGGAATCGACGCAGTGGTCTTTTCAAAAGTAGAAAGCGAACCAACCGTAGAGCTTGCAATGGATGCTTATAGCATGTACAAAGAAAACGCTTGCGATGTAATCATTGCTCTTGGAGGCGGAAGCGTAATCGATTGCTCAAAAGCCGTAGGTGCTTTGGCTGTTAAGAAAAAGACCATTCCTCAAATGCGAGGCGTATTTAAAATCTTAAAAAGATTACCCGATTTATATGCCATTCCCACAACTGCCGGCACAGGGTCTGAGACCACAGCGGCAGCCATCATTACAGACACCATTAACGGTAAGCATTATAAATACGCATTGAACGATTTTTGCATGGTGCCTCGCTACGCAGTTTTGGATGCTTCATTATCCTTCAGCGTCCCAAAGAAAATCACTGCGGTTACAGGTTTGGATGCTTTATGCCATGCCGTTGAAGCCTACACAAATGATTTTGCCACAAAAACGGTCAAAGAAAACGCACTGGAATCAGTGAACCTTATCTATAAAAACATTCTTTTGGTATATGAAGACGGCCTTAACAAAGAAGCTAGAGACAACATGCTTTACGCTTCCTTTAAAGCAGGAGTGGCCTTTACAAGAAACTTTGTAGGATACGTTCACGCCACAGCCCATGCGGTAGGTGCTCTTTATAACATATTGCACGGTGAAGCCTGCGCCATCATTCTTCCCTATGTTTTGGAGCAATACGGCGAAAGAATCTATCCTCGCCTTGCAAAGCTGGCAGATGAGGCAGGAATTAAAGCTTCAAGTGAAGAAGAAAAAGCAAAGCTCTTTATAGCTTCTGTTAAAGACTTAAACAAAAAGATGGAAATTCCCGATAAAATCAAGGATTTAAAGAAAGAAGACTATGATGAAATAATAGAAAGAGCCATCAAAGAAGCCAATCCCTTATATCCTTGTCCTGTTATCTGGAAGAAACAGGATTTTGAAATATTGCTTGATAAATTAAGGGCTTAATCAGTACCCTATCTATTGCTATAGCTTTTTCGCAGAAAATTTACTATAATTATCTGGGGAATTAAGAAAGGGTATGATGTATGGGACTGTTTAGAAGAAAAATATTGATGAGTGCTAGGAGAGTATTTGTAACTGCATTTTCCTTCTTCTTAGCGACTATTATAGTTGCTTTGTTAATTGCACCTATTTCTTGTGAGGCTACGTCATTAACTCAGACGGAAGACTCTTCAAAAGTAAATTACAGAACTTTAGATGAAAAAGAAATTGAAATATTAAAAGCATATTTTGACTATGATTATTACAAGAATAATAATGATGATTTATTAGGTAAAGTTGACGATAGTTACGAGGCTTATTTCAATCATTTCATAACATATGGAATCTTTGAAGGAAGGGATTGTTGTAGTTACTTTAATCCATCGGCATATTGTGCCTATTATGATGATTTATACAAAACTTTAGGTGATAATCCAGTAAAATATTATGAACATTATTTGGTTTTTGGACCTGAAGAAAAAAGAAAAGCTGTAACAATATTAGATTGTGTCATGAGAAATATTACTGTAACTTCACTTACAGATAATTCTATAAAAATCACTCCTGAAATTTATTATGCATCTAAGTTTTTTGGAATATACAGCTATACTCAATTAGTTAAAATAGTTTACGGCTCACAAGATGGGCATGGGGTACCGAAACCAAACCCAGTTCCAGAACCAAATCCTACACCTACTCCTACACCTACTCCTACTCCTACTCCTACACCTACTCCGCAAGGGCCAATAGTTGTGCAAATGGTACCTGGAAATACAATATATTATTATATTTTACATAGTGAAAATGATCAGTCAGTATATGGGGCATATCAAGGTATAGGTGATCGACATGATTTGACATTAGTTTGGACATCTTCTGATGAATATAGTGTTTCGGGAGAGTATGAACCAACAGTTGAACATGCACCAGAAAGATGTCCGAACACTGTGGCATCATTAATTTATGATTTCCCAACACAGGTAGGAAATGAAGAGAAGATACAATATATTGCAGGATATCAATCATCGTCAACTATTGAGGAAAATGTGGAAAATAGTGAAGATGTAACTGTTGGAGATATGTTAGGTGTGCCAATGGGAGGAACTGCAAAAGCAAATGTGCATGAAGGAACATTTCATAATGCCGGGGATTCATTTTCCGTAGAGGCAACCACAGAGTTTACTGTCAGTGATGAAGGAAATATATGCGTTGATACGGTGATTTCAAATAGTGATAATTCAGACCAATTTATTAGTGTAGAATTGGAAGTTAAGTGATACTGCTTTAAAAGATAATAGTGCAATCTACGTATCCTTTAAATATGGAGAAGGCACCAAGCAACGCGGTGAGCGTACATTCAGTGACTTTACAGAAGAATCAGTAAATAAGCTTTTGTCGGATTCAGACTTTGAAGTAATCGAATGTGGCATCACTTCAGATATCAGGCCCGGCAGAGATGCCGAAAAATGGATTAATGCAATTGCAAGGAAAGTTTGATGCAATGGATACTCAAATACATTTAGAACCTGTAACGCCTGAAAACTGGCGAATAGATTTTAAACTCAAGGATGAACAGAAAAGTTTTGTTTCGAGTCCAGAGCGAATTCTTGCACGAGCGTGGGCATATAGAGAACAGCGAAGTAAGGCTTTTATTATTTACGCAGATGAAACACCTTCAGGCATGGCTATGTATTATGACGAAGATGAAATGCAGGCCTATGATTTTAGCCAGTTTTTTATCGATAGTAGATATCAGGGAAACGGGTACGGCAAGAAAGCTGCAAGCATGATACTTGATATGATGAAAGCAGATGCAAAGTACAGAAAAGTATGTCTTTGCTACATAGAAGGAAACGAAGCGGCAAGGAAGATGTATGAAAACCTTGGATTTAAGGAGACAGGGGAAAGAGACGGGGAAGAAATTGTTATGGTGAAGGAATTCTTATAATTTCGTCATTCATACTATATACCAAGCGAATATTTGGACAGAGCTCAAAAGTATTTGCCCCATTACCAATCGGTAATGGGGTTTTTTGACGAAAAAACATTGAGAGACAGGGTAATGTGGAGTAGAATATTATAATGTAGGTGCGTGTGTGTATAGGAGGGATTTGCTGTGTCTGTTTTGAACAAAAAACAAATGTCAGAAGAAGATATTAAGCTTAACTATATCACTCCTGCTATCCAACCGGGATGGCAAGGTAACATCAAAATGGAAGCAAAGATTACCGATGGTAGAGTCAACATTAAAGGTAATATGGTTGCACGTAGCAAGCCTAAATCGGCTGATTACATTTTATATCTTAACAGTGGCAAGCCCATAGCGGTTGTAGAAGCGAAAAATAATAATCATTCTGTTTCATATGGACTGCAACAAGCTATGACATATGCAATGATGATGGATATTCCGTTTGCTTATTCTTCAAACGGAGATGCTTTTTATGAGCATGATTTTCTTACCGGAAAAGAAAAAGAAATTCCCCTATCAGCTTTCCCTAAACAATTAGAACTAGTTTCAAGATTCTATGCAGAGTCGAAAGATGCTAATTCTGTTACTAATGCGCGTGAATCTCTTCAAGCCAATAAGGCATTTTTAAAAGACAATGGATTTACTGAAAGACAAATTGCTGATTACTATAAAGGAATCGAAATTACCGAAGAAGAAAATGTGGTTATTAATCAGCCTTATTATTCGTCTCAGACTACAAACGAACCGAGATACTATCAGCGCAATGCTATTAACCGTACCGTAGAGGCTATAGCAAGAGGACAGAATCGACTGCTCCTTGTAATGGCAACAGGTACCGGTAAAACATATACAGCTTTTCAAATCGTTTATAGACTTCTTAAGTCAGACGTAAAAAAACGAATTCTTTATCTTGCAGATAGAAATATTCTTGTCGATCAGAGTATTCAGCAAGATTTTTCTCCATTAGAAAAAACAACATATAAAATCGATTTTTCGGACAAGGATTGTTTAAATAAAATAAGTTCGCATGAGGTTAACTTTGCACTTTATCATCAGATGGTTGGACAAAATGATGAGGAACATTTTAGACAGATTCCTGCAGGCTATTTTGATTTGATTATCGTCGACGAGTGTCATAGAGGAAGTGCAAAAGAAGATAGTAATTGGCGTAAGGTTTTGGAATACTTTAACAGCGCTACTCAAATAGGAATGACTGCAACACCCAAAGAAAGCGAGACGGTATCAAACATTGATTACTTTGGTGAGCCTTTGTACGTATATAGCTTAAAGCAGGGCATCGATGATGGTTTCCTAGCTCCATTTAAAGTTATTAATGTGACTTTAAATATCGGTGATGGCTGGAGGCCATATAAGGGTCAAACAGATATAAATGGAATAGAAATAGAAGATCGAGTTTATAACAATAGAGATTATGATTATCCTAATGGGGTTATCCTTGAAGATCGTATAAATGAAGTTGCTAATGAGATAACAGAATATCTTAAGCAAACAGATCGTATGCAAAAAACAATTGTTTTCTGCGCCACTGAAGATGCGGCGGAGCGCATGCGAGTTGCATTGGTTAATCTCAATCCGGATATGGTTAAAGAAAATCCTGATTATGTTGTACGAATTACAGGCTCGGACATTTATGGAAAGAGTAAGCTGGGTTATTTTATTTCAGTAAATGCTGACTATCCTGTTATTGCAACTACTTCGGAGCTACTTACAACGGGTGCGGATTGTAAGATGACTAAACTTATTGTGCTTGATAAGTATATTGAAAGTATGACCACATTTAAGCAAATCATTGGACGCGGAACGCGTATACGTGAAAAAGATGGGAAGACTCATTTTACTGTCATGGATTTCCGTGGCGTCACAAAACTGTTTGCAGACCCTGACTGGGATGGACCTATAGAGCAGGATGAGCATTTCCATTATCCGGGAAGTGATTTTAACCCACCTAAACCTTCGTATGTTAAAGAGGGCTCAATTATCCCGGCTGAAACGCTTGGCGTTCCTATTGTGGATAAGGATGGCTGTCATGTGAAGATTATTAATAAGACTGTTTCTGTTTATGATGCAAATGGGAAACTTCTTAGACAGGAAAACATAATTGACTATACAAGGACGAACATTAAGGGCGAGTATGCCTCGTTATCTGATTTTATACGGAAATGGAAAGCTTCTGATAAGAAGGAAGAAATACGTAATGCTTTCGTAGAAATGGGCATAGACTTAGAGGCATTAAAATCGGATCAGAATATGTCAGATGTTGATGACTTTGATTTCATTTGCTATGTAGCCTATGGGCAGAAGCCGTTAACGCGTAAAGAACGAGCTGATAATGTTAAGAAGAAGGATTTCTTCTCAAAGTATTCAGGTGATGCCAGAGCGGTTCTCGAAATACTGCTTGATAAATACATGAATCAAGGAATAACTGAAGTGGAAGATATAAAGGTGCTTTCGTTATCTGATTTTGCGGAGTATGGTAAACCAGCCAAGATAGTTAAATTGTTTGGTGGAAAAGAACAATATGAGCATGCGGTAAAAGAACTTGAATCAAATCTATATGAAGACGCGGGGGTAAAAAACCTTGGCTAGAGGAACGATTTATATAATGAGTACCGTTATACCGGGACTTATTAAAATAGGTAAAACGAAGACAGAAAACTATGAAAGTAGAATGTATGAACTTGAACGTAATGGCTATAGAAATGCTACAGGGTTAGAACGTCGGTTCGCAATAGAAGTTGAAAAGTACGATGAGAAAGAACGCTTATTACATGAGGTTTTTGCTAAGAGTCGGGTAGGTAATACAGAATTGTTTGCTATTGATATCAATACTGCGATTCAGTTGATGGCAGCGATGGAAGGAAAGCTGATTTATCCAGTAACTGAAGAAAAAGGAGAAGTGTTTGATGAAGCTTCAGAAAGTAGTAAAAGTAAGGACATTCCCGATGGCGATTATAAGTTAGAAAGAAAAAATAAAAGTAATGAGTCAATCACGGCATTTGCAAGAGTACAAAATGGATACTGGACACTTATAAAAGGGAGCGTTTTGGGACTTAAAGAAGGCAAAGGCTTACAACGTAAGGTAAGAGATGAGAGAGAAAAAATGCCAATAAATCAGCATGGAGAACTTACTGCTGATTATGATCTGGGAGAGTGCTCACCAAGTTTTGCTTCAGATATTGTACTTAATAGCTCGTCTAATGGGTGGTGCATGTGGAAGAATAAAGAAGGAAATATTATAGATATTTATAGAATAAGGGAGATTGATGAATAATGGCTTTACAGTCGGGTTTTATTAAAAGAATAAGAGATATAATGCGCATGGATGCAGGTATTAATGGCGATGCGCAAAGAATAGAGCAGATGGTATGGATGCTCTTTTTAAAGGTTTATGATGCAAAAGAAGACGATTGGGAAATTAATGAGGATAACTACACCTCCATTGTTCCGGATGAATGCAGATGGCGTAACTGGGCGCAGGCGGATGATAACGGTCATGCTATGACAGGGGAAAAGTTACTTAACTTTGTAAATAATACGCTTTTTCCGACATTGAAAGGATTGCCCGTAACGCCGGATACTCCCGTGAAGAAGGCCATTGTAAAATCAACGTTTGAAGATGCTAACAACTATATGAAAGACGGAGTGTATCTTCGCCAAGTAATAGATGTAATAGATGAAATCGAGTTTGATGATGTAAAGGAAAGCCATGACTTTGGCTTCGTTTATGAGGAAATCCTTCGTGAATTGCAGGCAGCAGGCTCGTCAGGTGAATTCTATACTCCAAGAGCTGTAACAGACTTCATGGCACTTATGATACAGCCTAAACTTGGTGAAAAGATGGCTGATTTTGCTTGTGGTACAGGTGGATTTATCACATCATGGCTTGGTCAACTTCAGAAGCAGGTAAAGGATACTGAAGCGCAGAAACAATTTGATGACAGTATTTATGGTATTGAAAAAAAGCCTTTTCCATATCTTCTTTGCGTCACAAATATGCTTTTGCATGATATCGAAGTTCCGAATATCTATCACATGAATTCTTTGAAACACAATCTTTTGGACTATACAGATGATGATAAATTTGATGTTATTCTGATGAATCCCCCTTACGGTGGCCATGAGGATAAGTCCATTCAAGGGTTCTTTCCGGATGACCTCGCTTCATCTGAAACCGCTGATCTCTTTATGTCCGTAATCATGTATCGGTTGAAGAAGAACGGCAGAGCAGCGGTTGTTGTTCCAGATGGATTCCTTTTCGGCCTTGATAATGCAAAGGTTGCGATAAAGACAAAACTTCTCACAGAGTTTAATCTGCATACCGTTATCAGATTGCCGGGATCTGTGTTCAGTCCGTATACATCGATTTCGACTAATCTGTTGTTCTTTGATAACAAGAAGCCTTCGGGAGATGTTTGGTTCTATAGGGTGGATATGCCTTCTGATAGAAAACATTTCTCCAAGACAAAACCGATGGAACTGAAGCATTTCGATGATGCAATAGCTTGGTGGAATGATAGAAAAGAAATTGAACTTGAAGACGGAACGAAAGCAAAGAGGTATTCGACAGATTATCTTGTGAAAGATCAGGGATGTAATATTGATCTTTGTGGATATCCTCATGAAGAAGAGGAGGTATTGGATCCTCTTGATACAATCAGAAACTATCAGGAGAAGAGAACGACTCTAAATGCTGAGATAGACAAAGTTCTTGCGGAACTTGAATCATTACTACCGGGAGGTGTTGAGGAATGAAGCCTGAACAGCTGAAATACAGCATATTAAAAAAGGCTTTTTCTGGTCAGCTTGTTATGGTAGATCCTGATAGTGAAAAGCCTAAAGTCAAAGCAGTGGAACTTGAGGAAACACCGTTTGACATTCCTGATGATTGGTTTTGGAGTAATTTAGGCAACTGTTGTGAAATGTATACTGGCAACAGTATATCCGAGACTGTAAAGAAAGCTAAGTATGCGGGCTTGAAAGAAGGATATGATTATATTGCGACTAAAGATGTCACATTCGAGCGTACAATAGAATACGATAATGGCGTAAGGATTCCTGTTGATGACGATTTCAGAATAGCCTATAACGGTTCTGTTCTTATGTGTATAGAGGGTGGAAGTGCAGGAAGAAAGATTGGAATCCTTGATAGGGATGTATGCTTTGGAAATAAATTATGCACTTTCAATTCTAAAGAGATTGTTAATAGATATATTTATTACTATCTCCAAAGCCATGAGTTTAAGGCGTTTTTTATGGATAATATGTCCGGAATTATTGGCGGCGTAAGTATAAAAAAACTTAAAGAGCTTCCAATTCCGGTGCCTACTGTGTCTGAGCAAAAAGCAATAGTTACTAAGATAGAGGAACTACTACCGTATGTTGACCGTTATGCAGAGGCTTATGAGAAGCTGGAGCAGTTCAATGCCAAGTTCCCAGAGAATATGAAGAAGTCTATCCTACAATATGCCATTCAAGGAAAATTAGTGGAGCAGAGACCGGAAGAAGGAACCGCTGAAGAACTGTATCAACAGATACAGGATGAAAGAAAGAAATACAACATTAAAGAGCTAGTAGTCAATGAAATAGATGAAGTCCCGTTTGACATTCCGGAGACATGGAAATGGGTGCATCTACAAGATATCGTTAAGAAGACGATAAAGAGAGGTAAGTCACCAAAGTATTCTGAAAAAAGTAATATTCAAGTATTTGCTCAAAAGTGTAATGCAAAAACGGGCGGAATTAATATGGGATTAGCGCTCTTTTTAGATGAAACTACTATAGATAAATACCCAAATGAAGAATACATGCTTGACGGAGATATTGTAATTAATTCGACAGGTGGTGGAACCATGGGTAGGGTAGGAATTTTCAGCGCCAAGGATAGAATTGATGATATGGGAATTGTTCCTGATGGTCACGTCACTGTCGTAAGAGCATGCGAAGGAATTGATCATAAATATTTATATTATTGTTTAAAACATAATCAAAGATATCTTGAAACGCAAGGTGAAGGTTCAACGAATCAAACAGAACTTAAACCTGCTACTATAGCGGAACTGCTGATACCATTACCTCCACTTAAAGAGCAACATCGAATTATTGTTAAGGTAGAAGAACTATTGTCCTGCTGTAAGCAATTGATTACGTGAGGAAAATATCACTAAGAATAATCACAGTGCGGATGAAAAGTTTTTAATTGCTTGTGATGTTTGGGCTTATTATGGATTATGGTGCTAACAGAGTTAGATATTACGAGCAATATGATGATAAGAATTTGTAATGGGGTAGAATTGTGAAAAAGAAAATGTCTAAACAGATTAAAGGGGAAAATGGGTCGCCTAAGGCTAATGAAGCGGGCAAAGAATTGGTGGTGAGTACGGAAATTAGTACTGCAGATACATCGGCAAATTGTCCTGGTGATGGCTGCATTGAAGAAAAAACGAGTGCAGTGAATACTATTGAGCAGGATGGTTCATTAAATAGTAAGGGTGTGGAGCTTAGTTTTACGGCCCTTACACCAGAAACGAATATTGAGAATGGTAAAGCTTATTTTGATGCGTTAGATTGGGCATTGGCTCAAGCAGACGTGCGAAATATTGCAATTACGGGACCATATGGATCTGGTAAAAGTAGCGTTATTGAAAGCTATTTAAGCGCGAAGAATGTTGGCGATTGTGTTAGGATTTCGCTTGCAAAATTCAATTTTGATGAGAGTAAGGATGGAAATACTCCAAAGAGTAAAGCAGGAAAAGAGTCAGATGATTTAAAGTGTGAGGTAACTGAGAAAGAACTTGAGGAGGGAATTTTAAAGCAACTTTTCTATTCGGTTAAATCACAAAGGATACCGTTGAGCAGGTATCGAAAAATACAGGTTGAAGAAGAGCATAGATTTCCGTGGGAGTCTGTGCTTATTATGATGTTTATTATCGGTGTTTTGTATTTTATTGCACCAGATAAAGTAGAAACGTACATTGAAAGAATTGCTGCATTGCCTTCACGGTATATGCGTTTAGCGTGCCTTGCTCATATAGTTTTGTGTGGCGGTATGGGAATCTTTTTTCAGCGTTTTGCGTTGTGGTTAAAAAGAAACGGAAATATAAAAGAGATAAATCTGTTTAACAAAGCTAGTATTAAACAGGTTGACACGGAAACATCTGTATTCAACAAGAATATGGATGAGATAGTGTATTTTTTTGAGGCTACACAGGTAAAAATAGTTATATTTGAGGATCTTGACCGGTTTAACAATACGAACATATTTATTAAGTTGAGAGAAATTAACTATATATTGAACAATTATAGCGAAACAAAAGGAGTTAAGTTTATTTATGCAATCAGGGATGAGTTATTTGAAAAAGCTAGAGAGCGAACTAAATTTTTTGATTTTATACTTCCTATAGTTCCGTATATTACTTCAACTAATTCTGGAGAAATGCTCAGAAAAAAGCTGAGTTTTGACGAGAATAACAAAAAAAGTATGGTATATGATATTTCTAGCCGTTTCGTATCTATGGTTGCGCCGTTCATTCGCGATATGAGAGTACTTACTTGCGTTTGCAATGAGTTTAAAGTCTATAAGCAATCTTTAAATGGGTTAGATTTGCAAGATGAAAAAATGCTTGCGTTGATTATTTTTAAAAACTTATATCCAAAAAATTTTGCGGAATTAGAAAATGATGAAGTTGATAATATTGTTAGATTGGCATTTGACGCTAAGGAAAAGGCGGTGGAACAAAAAAAGGCTTTAAATGACGAAGAAACAAAAGTTCAGAGGTCAACTTTAGAGACACTGAAGAAAGAAGCTATGCTTAATATAAGAGAGTTGAAAGTCGTTTTGTTAGGAGAACTAACAAAGTTTAAGCAAAATATTAGATCATTTGATGTAGGGAGTGATAGGTTCCTTGTTGAAGAATATCTATCAGATTCATTTGATATTAATCGAATTAGGAATAAGCCGACGTATGTTATTACAAATCCCTATGGAAATAAGGAGATGCTACCTGATATCGAAGATGTAGCAAAGAATAATGGTGATATCTTTAGGAGGATAGAGGCTAAGACTTCTGAATTTGAAAAAAGCAAATCCAAAATGGAAAGTGAACTTGCAGAGAAGGATAGAACGTTGGAATCCATGAAAACATGGACAATGAAACAATTAATTGCGAATTGTGGAACCTCGTTCCTTGGTACGGAAGTACAGAGTAATGACTTTTTAGTACTGTTACTCAGGCATGGTTATTTAGATGAAACATATAAGAACTATATCAATTATTTTTATCCGCAAAGTATGACTGAGACAGATATGAATTTTATACTTCATATCAAAAGTTTTCACTTTGATGATAAAACAAACTACACGTATCGTTTATATAAACTTGACACGATATTTGAAGAATTAACTGATACTGATTTTACACAGAAAGAAGTATTAAATTTTGACTTAGTAGATTATACGTTAGAAAGCAAGCTAGACACGCAAGCAGCCAAGCTATTAATTGAGCAACTGTCAAATCACACTCCCGAAAGTATGGGATTCATTTTCTCATATGTGAATAGGGAGAATAAATTGGAAAGAACAAGTAAACTCATTCAAATAATGTGTGAGAATAACAGCTACTTTTGGAATGATATTATGCAAGCAAAGCCTACGGAGGAGGATTCATATAAGTATCTTGCTTTGATATTGCAATTTGCCGATTTAAAAGATATTGCAAAGTTAGACTCTACATCAGAAAGCGGAGACAAAGAATTATTGTCTGCTTATATTGAGTCCCAGCAGGAAGTTTTAATGAAAATGGAAAAGGTACCATTGGATAGACAAAAGAAGGTGTATAAGGAATTAAATATTAGATTTAGTGCGACGAATTTTGAAGGTGTGGATCCAGAACTAGTTAGTTATATTTTTGATAATAATTTATTTACTATTAATGGATATATGCTGCGCAAATTTTTTGAGATTAAAGCACCAAACTACGTTAAAGATCAGGAAAGGAAAAACTATACTACCATATTAAAGCTTAAGCATCTGTCGTTACTTGAATATATTCGGGAGAATTTTACTGATTATGTAAGTAACGTAGTATTAGGTGTTGAGTCGAATAATGCGGAAGAGACAGGAGCAATCAATGATATTCTTGAAAGATTATCATCAACAAATGATGAGTTGTGTTTGGCTGTACTGAATAAAGAGGAGACAATTTGGGAGAATATTGAGGACTGTTGCTCGTGGTGCGAGTCAGATAATAGCTTTAAGAAACGAACATGGGATTATTTGTTGGATAGTAATAAAGTAAAGTGTACATGGAATAATGTAGTCATGTACTATGATAATTATGGAAAGCAGGTGGAATGGGAAGCGTTTATTGATAGAAATGTCGAACAGTTATTAGGAGAATTTGACGAAGACAAAGTATCAAGTGATATTTTGTATGCGATTCTTTTGGCAGAGTTATCTGAAGATTCTTTTAGAAAATTTGTGAAAGCAACAAAGTCAACCCCATATGATGGTGATTTGATGTTGCTTAATGGAATGAAAATCGGTGTGTTAATTGAAAATAAACTTATTCCGTTTAGCAGTAATAATTGGAATAAAATGAGTGAAATATCTACAGACATAAAGATAGAATATGCAATAACATATCCAGAAGAGTTCATGGCTGAGTTCGGGAAATTGCAACTTACTATTGACGAAATCAATATGCTTCTTGAATCTGATGTATTCAGTAATGAGAGTAAGAAGGTAATCTTAGGACGAGTAAAAATATCGTCAATGGAAAAAGAAACGGCGGAAAGGATTAAGACGTTATCATTTTCGATGAGTAAAAGCTATTCAGATGCAGCATGGAATTTGCTTGATGACAGGGGGAAAGTTATTCTTCTAGTTAACCAAATGGATAACTATTCGAATGCTGAGTTATCAGATATGTTTTCACAGATGGGCAAGGAGTATAGAAAATTAGCCAAAAAGGGATGGTTAATTCGACTCCCCAATGATAATGATAACCTCCGTTTGCTAAAAAAGCTAAAGGCTAGAAACTATGTAGTTTTGCCGTGGTTAGATAAAAAGAAAAATGAATATGTGACAAGATTAAAATAAGCGGATGAAGCAAAAGAAGCGTAGATAGTAAAAACTGGATGGCATTGGAAAATTATGGGATTATTTGACAAAATTAAAGGGCCTGTTTTCTTTAAAGACGACAGTGAATCTGAAAAGCAATTAGTAGCATTAAATGAATTAAGAAAGAGCGCAAAAGGTTCTCAGGCAGAGCGCTTGGATCAGGAGATATCTAAAGTTGAAGCAGGGATAATTGGAGAAAAACAAGTTAGGTTTGAACTTGAGAACAGTCATATTCCAATGTACGTGTTGCATGATGTCTTCTTGGAGCATAATGGGTTAACGGCTCAGATTGACTATCTCGTTATTACACGCAAGAACAGTTATGTTATAGAGTGTAAAAACTTATATGGAAATATCGAGATTAATAACAGCGGTAGTTTTATAAGAACATGGAAATATGGTAATAAGGAGAATAAGGAGGGCATTTATTCTCCAATCACGCAGAATCAGCGCCACATGGAACTTATTAAAGAAATCCGTGTTCAGGCAAAAGGCAACTTTATTACAAAAGCTATTTTCGAAAAGTATTTCTACAGTAACTACCATTCAGTAGTTGTTTTGGCTAATCCCAAAACTGTTCTCAATGATAAATACGCAAAGAAAGAAGTAAAAGAGCAAGTTATTAGGGCTGATCAGTTAGTCGCTTACATTAAGAAACTTGATGAACAAGTAAAAGACTATTCTGCGTCGGATAAAGAGTTAGAAGAAGTCGCTAGTTTCTTTCTTGAACAGAATAAGCAAAATCCGGTTGATTATGTCAAGAAATTTCGTGAAATGCTGGCTGAAGAGGCTGAGGAAAGTACAGAAAATACAGCAACTAAGACTGACAAAACAGAGGTACCATCTTGTCCTATCTGCGGCGCGCCTATGGTACTTAGAACCGCACAGAAAGGAGATAATAAAGGTGGCAAATTCTATGGCTGTTCTAAATTTCCTAAGTGTAGAGGGATAAGGCAGGTTAATTAAATACAGAATAGAAGTGTAATAGGGATTTTTTAGGAGACAATATGTTTTCTTCTGAGGTTAATAGCTTAAAGGGATAAATGATGAAATCGCTTTTGATAAAAGACACAACTCGCGAAGAGCGAGAAAGCATTGTAGCGGAATCTATCGGTAATATCAGCGGAGCCTGCGACGGTTGCATGGCAGGGCTTGCGGATATGTATCAGGATTACATAGATGGTAAACGTGAAATACGTGATATAAACATGGAATTTCGTGCAAGGTTCGAGTCGGGCATTGAGGCACCTGAGAGAGGAAAGTGCAGTGAATCCACTTTTTGAGGAATTTAAAAGATTAGAGAATTTATGCAATGACATATACGGTGGGCAGAACGGCGTCACACTCTATATTGAAGATATGGAGCGTAAGGGCATGCGCTATGCTTTTAGCATTGCCGACTGGAATTCAGATTTAGATATGCTAAAAAGAGTACGTCATATCCGTAATGCAATGGCTCATGATTCAGGACCTGAACCTGATTATTATGAAACCGATGTGTCTTTTATAAAAGATTTTCATCAAAGAATTTTAAATCAAACCGATCCGCTTTCTATAGCCAGAGAAATGTCGAAACCTAAGCCGTCACAAAGGAAGCAGATGGTTGAAATTAGGGCAACATATACCGGTGGAGAAGAGCCCGAAACGCATAAAAAATCTAGAGGTCTGCTTGCATTTGTACTGATAGCGGCATTTCTTTTTATACTTGGGGCGATAGCAGTGGTTTCTTTCGCCATAAGTTTGTTTTCTCTGTAATATGAAAAGCTTATATAAGGGAAATATAGATGAGTAAGAAAAAGATTAGTCAGATGGAAGAAATCCTTGATACAGCAATCAAAAAGATGGAAGCTCTTGAACAGAGTATTGTAGACTTTAGGGCATATCAATCAAAAATCCAAGAACTTGAAGCCTATTACTCAAGCCCGCAATGGAAAGAAGATTTTGCCATGGATGAAGCGGGCAAGCTTCCTAAGAATCTTACAAGAGGTGTGCTTTCAGAGGATGGCATCTACAATGTGCTTGAGAGAAACAAAGCGCTTCTTGAACTGCTGGATGGATTTGATGATTAAGACAATGGAGCAATAAACTAAATGAACATACAGATTTTTGGCACCAAGAAGTGCAATGACACAAAGAAAGCGGAACGTTTCTTTAAGGAGCGTGGCATCAAATATCAGTTTATCGATATGAAAGAAAAGGGCATGAGTAAAGGGGAGTTTACCTCTGTTGCTCAGGCCAATGGTGGTATTGATGCCATGTTGAATCTAAACTGCAAGGATCAGGATACTCTTGCCCTGATCCGGTATATCGCAGAAGAGGATAAGCTTGAAAAGATCCTTGAGAATCCGCAGGTGATCAAGACGCCGGTTGTGAGAAATGGAAAGCTTTCTACACTTGGCTATCAGCCGGATGTTTGGAAAAAATGGGAATAGGGGTGAGTGCATGAAACATTACATTATTGCAAAGTTTAAACCTGAATATGATTGGAAAGGTGCTCTTGGGGATATAAAGGCGCTTTTTGATAAAACGCTTGAGCTTGAAGGGGTATCTGAGGTTTTGATTAAAGAGTCAAACTCAGATAGGTCAAATCGTGCGCACCTTATGATAGAGATGCACTTAACAAAAGAAGGCCTTAATAACTTCGATGCTTCTGAGGTTCACATTACATGGAAGCAGCAATACGGAGAAATGATTGAAGCAAAGACTATTTTTGATTGCGAATAAAGAGGGGGTAACTTATGCATTTAATAGGCGTGAAGGAAGAGAACGGCTGGCTTATATCAAGGTGGGAGCTTACCTACAGAGTGGGCTGGGACACCATAGCCAAAGGTGTATCTTCAGTATTTGATTATTATGAGCAGACAGAAGTGCTTGTAGACGGAAATCCTGTAAAGGTTACATCAAAGGAAGATATCCTTAAAATCCCTGAAGACCGTACTTTGTGCATAAGAGGTTTGTCTACGATTATAAAGGTGCCGATTATGATTACTTTCTACAATCAGCTTGCTGCTGTAGATGTTAGCGTGGCACCGGCAAATGAAGAGTTTAAAAAGGCAGATTATGAAGCTTTTAACCATTCCTTATGCCAGTACATGGATAGCATAGAACTTGCGATGCACAGGTAGGAGTGAGCTATGCTATATGCATTTCAACGGAAAAGAATTCCAAATAATGTTGCAAATATAAGAAAAAAGTGTACGAAACGGTATCTAGAAAAACTCAATCAGTACGTTGCAGATGGTTCACATGAAATTGTAACTAAAGGTTCGCCTAAGGATAAAACAATATATTATGATACGTTTGAAGCACGCCCGAGCAGAGATGTTGGGGCTTTTTCCATTATATTGACGAAAGAAATGCGTATTTTTTACAACTATGGTGTCAATAAATTATAGATAGAAAGCAACTATTATGATAGAATCTAAAGAAAAGGTGATTTACAATAAAATGTCGAGGAGAAACTATTTCTTATGGATAAATATCGCGGATTAGTAGAGTATCTTAAATCTGATTATTTAGGTCAAAGAGATTGCCGGGGTGAAAAAGAGCAACCAATTGATCTGCCCAGTGAATTCCAAATAACTATAATTCCTTACGAAGAAGAAATCGGAATACCAGTAAAGGTATATGAAATTACGGCAAAAGATGATAATAAGGCTTGGAATGTTATGATTACACCAGCTTCATTTTTGTATGCTGCAAAAATGGAAAAGCATAGAGCTAAGTTGTTGGAAAAGCATACAGTAACGGGTATTTTTACGCTTAAAAATGCTTTTTTTAGGTTTAGCACAATACCGACCTCAGTGATCGTTTTTGGAAAAGCTAAAGGCGAAATCTGGCTTACCTCGGCAATGGAGACAAATGATGTTTTAGCTTTAATGAAAGATATTAGAACCTATGAAAGAAAAGTGTATTTCACAAAGCAGTTGAACTCAAAAAACTTTATGCCAGAGTTCTATAACGGAGAGATTATAGAAATCAATACGACACTTGATAAATATGAAACAAAAGAGCTTCAGGATATCGCAGAAATAATAAGCGGGAAAAATGCGAGACCAGAGCAACTTGGTGATAATGGAATACCTTATTTGCGTGGTCGGAATCTTCAGGGGGGGAAGATTGTTGCAGTAAATACTTTTGTAAACCCAGATGCGGTGGAGGAGTTTTCCAAGGTTTTACTAGAAGAAGGCGACATTTTGCTTCAGAAGCAGTTCGGATACCACAAAATAGCAAGAGTGGACACAACTGATTTGCCAGCAATTGCATCAAGTGGGTTATTCATTATTCGTGCATTTGACGTCCCGGAAAATTATCTGTTTACATACCTTACTAGCGAAACAGGCAAAGCCATTTTTGATAAGCAGCTTAAGAATATTGAACGTGGAGCAACTGTTGTTTCGATAGGTCTTTCAGATCTAAAAAAGGTGAGGGTTCCTCTTTTTGATACAATAACTATGGATATCTTCGCAAATATAGAGGAGGCCAAGGTAAGCGAAATGGCTTTTACTAGCAGACGAATGCTATCGTATGCATCCGCACTTAGCGGTAATAAACTTGATTCTGTAGTCAATACATATCTAGAAAAAAATGTTGTCAAGGCTTTCAAGTCTGTAGACTGGGTCGAAGAAGATATAAGAATAAATTCTGTTGTTGTGCAGCTTGAAGGGGATAAGCCTTGGGAGGTCGACATTGCATTATTTAATAATGGAGAGCTACTTGCTATAGTTGAAGTGAGAAGCAGCATCTATCATACGAGTCATTCTTGGCTCGATAAAATTAAGGCCATCATAGAAAGCAAAGCGGCTCCTTTCCTTATTTTGTCAACTGGATTATATTATGAGATTCATTCAACTCGAGATGGTGCGGTACATAAAATGATGTCGCCACCTACTAAAGCTGATCTACTTTCGATATTGAATGGAAAGGAGGCCAAATAGAATGGATGAAAGACAAGCGTTAACAAATGAAATGATGCTCAAAGCACTCATGAATAAGAGCAATGAAGGTGTTGACATGATTCAACTTATGGCCTCAATTCTTGAGGACATCGATAAAGGCGTAAAGGACGCCAATCGTGGAATCGCTGCCGTAAAGGAAGATACTGAATGCATCAACAGCAAAATAGATATCGTTCTCGAGAAGCTTGAAGGCTTAGAGTCCGCTTTTGAAGAATTGAAAAGTGAGAACAGGACAATAGAAGATAAACTAACGCTAATGAATTCTAAGCTTTCCAAGCTGGATAGTTCGGTAGAAGTGGAAGAATTAGAGGATTTTTACGTGTTGTCACAGAGCAAATATGACAACTGGGATGAACTTGATGAACTTACAAGAAAGTTCATTCCTTTAGCGGAGTTTCTGTATTCAAAATTGCAGAAATACGACAAGACTGATTTTTCTCCAGTAATACTCGAACTTTGCAGAGCCATTGAAAACGAATTCTTATTGAAGATTTTTACAAAGTATACACTTGACCTGATAAATCGTAAAGGGAACACTCTGCAGACGTTCTTCACTACGGACATGGCGAATCGGGATTTACAGGATAAGACAGGCCAGTTTGTGAAGGCAGTAAACAAGGCCGCTAAAAATCATAAGCCAGAATATACCTTAGGGCAGATGAATATGATTCTTAGTATCGCCAGTGATACCCAGGTTGTTCGGAGAAGCCCATTGATGAAGGATTTTGTTGATTATCTAGAAAAAAATACTGAAGCAAGGCGCCTTCTTGATTCTCAGTATATAAGGAAAGTAAATGATATAGTAAACAAATATCGTAATCCATCTGCTCATCCGGAATTCATGCCTTTGGAGAAGGCAAACGAATGTAGGGAGATTATGCCAGACCGCCTTGATTATTTAATGGATTGCGTTGCTCCAGTATAAAAGGCATTGAGAAATCAATATGAGCTTAAATACAATAAGTTTTATGTAGGACTTGCGAAAGACGGAATCGCTAAGAATTTCATTTCGTTCAAGCCTAAGAAGTCATTTCTACATTTTATTTTCAAGACGAATGAGAGCCAAGATCTTTCTCAGAAGATTGTGGATGTCGGCTTGTATGTCACTTATGAAAGTCGCTGGAGACAATATCGAGTCAAATTGTAGGGCTTCGATGATTACAAGAAGCACGAAAAATTGATTCGCGAGTGCGTTGAAGTCGCTATGGAATATTTCAACATAGCGGATTTATTAATTATTCTAGGGAGGCTAATGCGTGAACGAATATATCCCCTTTTTGATGGAAAATGTGATTATGCCAACTAGCTTAGCGATTATTGAAAGCGTAGTAAAGAATGTATATAAACAAAAGACTGAGTATTTAACTGAAAAGAAAGAAATAAAGAGTGTAATAGAGAAAGCTGTAAATGAAGCGTTACCACAAAATGTCAATATAAATATAAAGTCACAGTTAGTGGATGCTATTTTTAATGAGTTGCCTTCTTATTCCATAGCTATAGTCTCGCAAGCATGTAAAAGAATTATTTCTGCTTGGCCAGAAGTGGAACAATCTATTAAACCTAATGAAATAGCGATTAATGTGTCAAATAATCTAGCACAGTATTTTTTTGAAAAACCTGATCTACGTGTTCTCATTGCAATTAATGATAATAAACTAATGCAGAAATGTATTGACGAGAACAAGCTTAGGCTTATTACAATTGAAAAAAAATTAGATGATCTGCCCGAGACGATAGAAAGTGCCATGAAAAGTTGGAGGGCGATTAAACAAATGTCTCGGAATTCATTGCTTATAGTAGACGAGTATCAAAACTATTTTTCAAAAGAATTGTTTTTAGAAAGAAACCAACCAGACAATAAAGTTGCTTATTTAAAAGATGTTTATATTGAGAATGATTTTATTCCGCTTGATCTTTATCAGACAGAGATAGATGTTAGTCTCATTGGCTTTATTTCGGAATTCGTTAATGATAATGTACTAAGAAAATATTATAAAACACGTTATTCAACAGACACGGGCATTTTAAAGCTATTAATTGTTAAGGGCCAACCGGGAAGTGGGAAAAGCAGTCTTTTTTATGCTTTGGCTCATCTTAAAACGCACGACGTTAACTTTATGCCAGGTATAAATTTTTATTTTATTAAATTGATAGAGCTATACCCATCGGCAGACAGTAAGCCTTCAGCGTATCCGATAACTGATATTTTGAAGTCACTAGGATTATCGTTACCAAAAGATAAATGCGTTTTTGTTTTAGATGGCTTGGATGAAATCTGTGCGTTGACGGGCTTTGATAGTGATTTTTATTGCAAAAATCTAGCCATAGAGGCTTGTCGACATAAAAATGTGAAAGTAATTCTTACAACTAGACTGAATTATGTTAATGTGCCCCATTACGCGAATAAAAATGTATTCAATATTCAACTTAAGCCTTTATCTGAGAGCGGATTGCGTCGGTGGGTTGATGCTTATTTTAACATTCATACCGAATTAGTAGAGGAAAAAAGGCTCGCTATACGTAATATCGATTATATACAACACTATAGAGATGATAAAGCAGATAATATTAAAGAGATAGTTGCCATTCCGCTTCTGTTCTATATGATTGTAGTTACTTCGATTAATATTCAATCACTAGAAAGTGTTGGACAGCTTTACGATATGGTTTTTTCCGAACTGAAATCACGTCACTATAATGATAACAATGCATCATATATACAAAATCATGCCGCGAATGACCTTCTAAGGAATGAATTGCCTAGGCGAGTAGCAATATCGATAGCGGCTATTATGTATAAGTATAATGAGCCATTGATAGAAATAAAATCAATAGATTTAGAGAAGTCTATCAAAATATTGCAAAATGAGTATCGATTAAGCAGGAAAGAAAAAGAGAATCTGGAAAAACTATTTCCGATTACATTTTACTATAAGAAACGAGATGATGTTGTAGAATTTGCGCACAGATCGATTATGGAGTTTTTTGCAGCAGAACATCTTTATATGCACTTTTGTTCATGCGAAATGAGTCTACTTGATTATGTAATTAATTATATGACTGAGCCGGTAGTTTGGGGTGAAGTTGCATCTTTCTTTGCCTATTTCTGGAATACTAGGAAAGTTGATAAATTAGTTGAGCACTATGCCAAGACAGTAGATGCTGATATTAGACGGATAACATCCCCTGATGAATCGTTGATAGTGAGAGGAGCAGCGTACTCTTATGAATCAAACTATCTGATTTTTAAAATTTATTGGTTTTTGGCGCATGATATTTTAGGGCTTACAGATCAGCTTAATAGTATCATGGGTCAGGAGTATTACAACACATATTTGAGTAATATTCTTTCTGTAAAGAGCACAGAAGTGTCGACTTTTTTTGATCAAACAATTCATCCGTGGAATTTCTCAGAAGTAAAGTTATACCAGTTTAACTTTGGTGGAAATTTGTTTAGGACCGTGTTTGATAAATCAGAGATTGCAAATGGATATTTTGATAAAGCCACTTTGATAGAAGCTAGTTTTAAAAGTTCGTCCAGCCTTTACTTGAATTTTAAACAGTGTTATATATCTGATTGTCTATTTAGACAGAAAAAGCCATGTAAATACATATTCCAAAATTGTTCAATGTATAAGGTGGAGATATCTACAAAACTGTTCTCCGGCTCCATTGATTTAAAATTTGTAGAAGAATTGATAAGGGATGACGGGGCGGAATATACTTTTGCTGAATCTCAAATGAAGGATGTATCATTTCAAGCCATTCCTTTCAGCAAGGTTAAGATATCTAGTTGTTATATGAAAGACATCTCATTAAAGAAAACATTGATATCGTTGAACGATTTTTGCACATATTGGGAAAGGGAATTATTGAAGCGAGCAGAAGATATCATTCTTGATTTAAGAATGTATAAAATCCATTATGAAAAAAAAG
>Ga0129307_1000813_pt1 | contig 42171 bp, 42 predicted proteins | sample P1105metagenome_FD_94437 | JGI IMG/M metagenome (GOLD analysis project Ga0129307, IMG submission 94437) | Capybara group fecal microbial communities from Wisconsin, USA - P1105 metagenome | ecosystem: Host-associated > Mammals > Digestive system > Large intestine > Fecal | place: USA: Wisconsin...
ATTGAAAAATTTAATAATATTGGTATAACAGGATTAACTAATGAGTTAATCTCTTTTTCAGTGTCTAATATCTATAAAAAAACTAATAGAGATATATTAGTTGTTACTAATTCTTTATATGAAGCGAACGTTATATATCAATCATTATCTAAGTTAAATGATAATTGTTATTTATTTCCTATGGATGACTTTCTAACAAGTGAAGCTTTAGCTATATCACCAGATTTATTATCTATAAGATTAAATACTTTAAATGAATTATCCACAGGTAAAAATAATATAGTAATAACTAATTTAATGGGATTACTTAGATATTTACCAAGTAAAAAATTATGGAAAGATAGTATTATTTCTCTTAAAAAAGGAGATTCCGTTAACAAAGACGAATTAGTATCTAAATTAATGTCTTTAGGCTATAATCCAGAGACTACTGTTACAAATACTGGAGAAATCGCATCTAGGGGATTTGTACTAGATATATTTCCAATTAATGAAGATAATCCTATAAGAATAGAGTTTTGGGGGGATGAAATAGATTCAATTAGATATTTTGATCCAGGTACTCAAAGATCAGATAAAGAAATAAAAGAGATTAATATTAATACATATTCAGAATTTATAAATGAAAAAGCTATAGAAATAGAAGAGAAACAAAAGTATTTACCTCTTGTTACTAAAGAAGTATTTAGTATATTTGATTATTTAGATAATCCTATTACTATTATAAAAGATTATAACCAGTTAAATAATTCATATGTTTCATTAAGAAAAGAGATATTTGACTATGATCAAGCATTGGATGAAAAATGCAAAACTAATTATATGTTTAATCTAGAAGATATTAAATTTAAAGATACAGTTTACCTTTTAACTGTAGATAACTTACTATCAGGTATTAAACTAGATAAGATATATAATTTAGGTGCAAAAAATATAGAGAACTTTAAATCTAATGTAAATGTAATAAACGAATATATTAAAACTGCTTTATTTAAAAAGAAAACTATAATAATATGTTTAAATAGCATTAAAAAGATTGAAAACGTTCAAAAGTTTTTAGAAATAGATTCAAGAGTAACAGATATAAATCATATTTTTGAAAATGAATTAAATATAATTAAAGAAGATTATGATGAAGGTTTTGAAATAGGTAAATATATATTTATTACTGAAAATGAATTATTTGGTCAAAAGATAAAGAATGTTAATTATAAGAATAAGTATAAAGCAGGTTCTAAGATAAAAGACCTAAATAATTTAACAGTAGGAGATTATGTAGTTCATATTAATCACGGTATTGGTGTTTATAATGGTCTTAAAACCCTTACTAAAAATGGTAATAAGAAAGATTATTTAGAAATTAGTTATCAAGGAAAAGATAAATTATTTATTCCTGTGGAAAAGATAGATTTAATTAGTAAGTATTCAGGTAAAGAAGGTCTTGCGCCTAAACTAAATAAACTAGGTGGTACTGAATGGCAAAAGACTAAACTTAGAATTAAAAATAAAGTTAAAGATATTGCAGATAAATTAATAAAAATTTCTGCTGAAAGAAGTATGCAAAAAGGATTTGCCTTTAAGAAAGATGATGATCTTCAAAAAGAATTTGATTCAGAATTTGCTTATGATTTAACAAAAGATCAATATATTGCAATAGAAAAGATAAAAAAAGCTATGGAATCAGAAGTACCTATGGATATGCTTTTATGTGGTGATGTTGGATATGGTAAGACTGAAGTAGCTTTTAGAGCAATATTTAAAGCAATTGCTTCTGGAAAACAAGTTGCGTATCTTTGTCCAACAACAATTCTTTCTAATCAACAATACGTTAATGCAATAGAAAGATTTAAGAGTTTTGGTATAGAAATTGCGTTATTAAATAGATATACATCACAAAGAAGGGTAAAAGAAATATATCAAAAATTAGAAGAAGGTAAGATAGATTTTGTTATAGGTACTCATAAATTATTAAATGTTAATATAAAGTTTAAAGATTTAGGATTACTTGTTATAGATGAGGAACAAAGATTTGGTGTTACTCATAAAGAAAGAATAAAAGAATATAAAGCTAGTGTTGATGTACTTACTTTAAGTGCAACTCCTATACCTAGAACTCTACAAATGTCACTTGTAGGTATTAGAGATTTAGCATTAATAGAAACACCACCAGCATCTCGTTATCCCGTTCAAACTTATGTTGTAGAAGAAAGTAATGCTCTTATTAAAGACGCTATATATAAAGAAATGTCTCGTAATGGACAAGTATTTATACTTTATAACAGAGTAGAACATATAGAAGAAAAGAGAATGGAACTTCAAAAACTAATTCCAGAAGCAGATATTAGAATTGCGCATGGTCAAATGTCTAAAGAAGAACTAGAAGATACAATGAATAGCTTTATTAAAAACGAATTTAATATATTATTGTGTACTACTATTATAGAAACAGGTATTGATATACCAAATGTTAATACCTTAATAATATATGATGCGGATAGATTTGGTTTATCTCAGCTTTATCAAATTAGAGGTAGAGTAGGAAGAAGTAATAAGATTGCGTATGCATATTTAATGTATGGTAAAACTAAAGTATTAAATGAAACTGCGGTTAAAAGACTTAACGCTATTAAAGAATTTACTGAACTTGGAAGTGGATTTTCTATAGCTATGAGGGATTTATCTATAAGAGGCGCGGGAGATATATTGGGTTCAGAACAGGCAGGATTTATAGATTCAGTAGGTTATGATTTATATGTTAAGATTCTTAATGATGAAGTTGCGAGATTAAAAGGATTAGAAATAAAAGAAGATGTAATAGAAAATGAAAAACCATTAATTGAGGTATCAACTCATATTTCTAATAATTATGTTAATAATGATTCATTAAAGATTGAAATACATAAAATCATTAATAAGATTGATTCTAAAGAAAAAATAGAAGAAGTAAAATCTGAACTTGAAGATAGATTTGGTAAATTAAAAGAAGATGTAATTGTTTATATGTATAGTGAATGGTTTGAAAAACAAGCTAAATTACTTAGTATTAATGATGTAGTTCAAAATAATCTATATGTAGAATTATCTGTTAATAAAGATATAGTTGATAAGATAGATGTATCAGATCTATTTGTATATGCGTCAAAATTATCCGATAAATTTAGATTTAATTATAAAAATGATAGATTATTTATTAAGCTATTATTAAGTGGCCTTGATAAACATTTCATATATTACTTTACTGATTTATTAGATTTTATAAATAAGGAGATAGTATAATTACTATCTTTTTTTCCACAATAAAAATAGGTGAAGTAAATGAATTTTATAAAAAGAATAGATGATTTAGGTAGAATAGTTATTCCTAAAGAAATTAGAAAATCTTTAGATATTCAAAAGAATGAAAATATGGAAATAAGTATAGATAATGATGAAATAGTATTAAAAAAACATAGTCTATTAAATGAAAAAGAGAAAGATTTGATTAAGTTATGTAATTTAGTACAGAATATAAGTAATAAAATAATAGTTGTAACTGATAGAGATAAAGTTATTTATTCAAATATAGAATCAATTATTAATAAAGAAATTAGTGATAAATTAAAAGAGTATATAATTAATCGTAAAGAATTAGATATGAATATAAATATAACAGATGAATATAAAATAGAATCAAATTTTATATATAAACCTTTAATAATTGATAGTAATCAAGTAGGATTAATTCTTCTTATAGATGAAGATATAAATGATAAAGATAAATTACTCTTAGAAATTGTATCAAAATATATAAATACTATATAAAATATGGTATAATTATATATGTATGATAGGAGTAATAATATGAGAAAATTTGAAAAAATAAGTGAAAAAGAATTTGAAAAGGTTTTAAAAGATAAATGTAGTTATTCTGATATAGAATTACCTAGAAGATCAACTAAACATTCTGCTGGATATGATTTTTTTAGTCCGTTTGCGTTTGAATTAGAACCTGGAGAAATAATTAAAGTACCATCAGGTATAAAAGCAGATATGAATGGTGACGAATATTTAGCAATATTAGTTAGAAGTAGTATGGGATTTAAATATAACGTGAGATTGTGTAATCAAACAGGTATTATTGATTCTGACTACTATAATAATCCTGATAATGAAGGGCATATTTTTATTGCTTTACAAAACGAAGGAGATAAAGTATATAAAGTTGAAAAAGGTGATAAATATGCTCAAGGAATATTTCAAAAATACTTATTAACTGATGATGATGAAGCAGATGGAGAAAGAAATGGAGGATTGGGTTCTACTAATAAATAATTAAAAGATTATACTAATTATGGTATAATCTTTTTAGGTGAAGAAAAATGATAGATACACATTGTCACGTATATGAAGAAGAAATGTCTAATTATAAAGATATAATTGAAGAGTGCAAAAAACAAGATATTTCAATGATAGTTAACGCAGTTGATATTAATTCAAGTAAAGAAATAATTAATATGTCTAAAGAATACAAAAATGTATATGCTGCGGTTGGTTTAAACTATGACACAATAGATAGCGTTACACAAGAAGACCTTATAAAACTTGAATATTTAATAAAAAATGAAAAAATAGTCGCAATTGGTGAAATTGGTTTAGATTATTACTGGACTAAAGATAATAAAGATAAGCAAATTGAGTATTTTAAGGCACAATTAGAGTTATCTAAAAAGTATGATTTACCAGTAATTATTCATGCTAGAGAATCAGTTCAAGATGTATATGATATTATTAAAGAATCAGGTATTAATAAAGGATCAATGCATTGTTATTCAGGCAGCATAGAAATGGCTAGAGAGTTTATAAAACTAGGATTCAAAATAGGTATAGATGGCCCTATAACATATAAGAATAATAAAAAGGGTGTTGAAGTAGTAAAGAATATAGATTTAAAAGATATGCTTTTAGAGACAGATAGTCCATATCTTTCTCCAGAACCAAATAGAGGTAAACAAAATAGTCCTTTAAATCTAAAATATATTGCGGAAAAAATTGCTGAAATAAAAGGAATACATGTAGAAGAAGTAATAGATGTCACTACAAGGAATGCTAAGGAGTTATATAATATATGAATCAAGAATTAATAAGAGATTTTAATTTTAAGAAAAAATTTGGTCAAAACTTTTTAAAAGATGAAAATATATTAAGAAACATAGTAACTAAATCAGAAGTAGATAAAGACACATTAGTAATAGAAATTGGTATAGGTGCTGCATATCTTACTTATTATTTAAGTGAAACTGCTAAAAATGTATTAGGTTACGAGATAGATGAAAGTTTAAAAGAAATTATATCTGATCAATTAAAAGAAAAAGATAATGTTGAAATAATATATAATGATTTTTTAAAGACTAATCCAATAGAAGATATAAAAAAATATGACTTTAAAAAACTATATGTAGTTGCGAATTTACCTTATTATATAACAACACCAATAATAACTAAATTAATTGAAGATAAATTACCTCTACAAAAGATAGTAGTAATGGTACAAAAAGAGGTTGGAGATAGATTTAATGCTAAACCAAATTCAAAAGAATATAATTCATTAACTATTTTCTTAAACTATTATTTTGATATTAAGAAACTAATGGATGTATCTAGAAACTGTTTTGTACCTAAACCAAACGTAGATAGTGCGATTATAGAATTTAAAAGAATAAATAAATATAAGGCAAATAATGAAGAATTATTCTTCAAAATAGTAAGGGATTCATTTAAATTTAAGAGAAAAAATTTAAGAAATAATTTAAAAGGATACAATTTAGAAAGAATAGAATCTATTCTAAAAAATATGGGGAAAGATCTATCAGTAAGAGCTGAATCTCTTACAATAGAGGAATTTATAGAAATAAGTAATAAATATGAAGAAGAATAAACTTCTTCTTTTTTTGTGCATATTATATATTGGTGATTTTTATGATAAAAATAGGAGATATTGTTACTAGAAATAAATACAATAATGATTGTTTATTTAGAGTAACTGATATTAAAGATGATATTTACTATTTAACTGGAGTAAATATCAGATTATATGCAACTACATGTGAAGCAGATTTAAAAAAAGAAGAAATTAGAATAAATGATGAAGAAATAATGGATGAAATAGACATTAAACCAATAGATTTTAGGGATGATTATTTCTATTTACCAGGTAAAATACTGCATATAGATGCAGATGAAGACTATCTTACTAGATGTTTAAAATATTATAAAAAAGTAGGTATAAATGCTTATGGAATTTTAGATAAAGAAGAATATTTATCTAGTAATATAGAAAAGTATTTAAAGGATATAAAACCAGATATAGTTGTTATTACCGGTCATGATGTATTTTTTAAGGAAAAAAATGAGTATAAAAACAGTATTTATTTTGAAAAAGCTGTGGAAAAAGCTAGAAAATATGAGAATTCATATGAAAAGTTAAAGATTATAGCGGGAGCATGTCAATCTGACTTTGAAAATCTTATTAAATCTGGTGCAAATTTTGCATCTAGTCCCAAAAAAATCAATATACATGCGTTAGATCCTGCAATACTAGCTAGTATCATTGCTTTAACTGAAAATACAAAGGAAATTGACTTAATTGAGACTTTAAAAAAGACTAAATGTGGATCAGATGGAATAGGTGGTATTAAATGTTGTGGATCTATGTTTGTAGGATATCCTAAATAATTATATAAAATAAGGTTAACAATTTGACAAATATAGTATCTTGTGTTAATATAAACACCGTTTATTCGAAGGGGGAATTTCTATATGAGTAAAACAATAGATGTACATAGTTACAGTGAATTAATGTTTGAATTAAAGAAATTAGCAAAAAAACCAAAAGAAAATAAAACAGAAATGGAAAAAATTGCTAAAGAATTAGTTAAACAAAAAAACTATTTCTTGAATGATGTAGATGAAGTAATTAAAGAAAAATTTAATGAATCAACAGAAAAATCAAAAAAAGAAGCAAGAGAACTTATTAATAAACAATTAGCTTATAGAGCTCATGCTGATAGAATTGATGAAATAGCTTCAGGAAATTATGATAGTTTATTAACTAAGAGACAATTAATACTTAGAAAATTTGAAAAGAGAACATATAAGGCTGGTCTTATAGTAGGAGCAGTAAGTGCTATTGTTATTTTGTCTGCTTTAGGTAGTTTAGGTGGATGTAGTAAAACAGATACTAATCCTACTTCTGTTTCTTCAGACGAAGATACAACTGAAAAAAAGACTGAAGAAACTACAGAATCAAAAACAGAAAGTACTACTGAAAAAAAGACTGAAGAAACTACAGAATCAAAAACAGAAGAAAAAACAACAGAATCAAAGAAAGAAAATGAAAATGATTCTAAAAAAGATTCTAAAAAAGAATCAGATAAAAATACTAGTAAAACTACAGGTTCTGGTTCAGGTAATTCAGGTTCAACTACTACAACTACAACAACAAATAATGATAGTAGTAGTTCAAGTAGTAATAGTGATACTAATACAACAACTACAACAACACAACCAGAAACTCCTGATAAAGTAGATACAAATGGAAAATTACCAGTTGAGCCAACAACTGAAACTGATAATTCAAATATGCCTACAATAACTCCAGGTAAAAATACAACTGAAAAACAAGATCAAGATACATCTAGTTATACTAAACCAAATTCAGAAGGAACAGTAGTTAAAACTCCTACTGAAAAGCCTACTGAACCAGAGGGAACTAAAACAAATTATCAAGATACAACAGAAGAGGAAAAAGATCCATATGATTATCCTACACCTTCAGAAAGTACAGCTCCAGATTCAGAAGGAACAACAGTTAATACTCCAACAGAAAGAACTACTGAAGCAGAAGGGACACCAACAAACTATGAAGATATTGAAATAGACGAAGAGCCTGAAGATTATGAATTACCAGAACTTCCAGTATATAGTGCTTTTAGAAGCGAAACAGTTTGTTTTAATTATGATGGTTCAGAGAGTTCTGATTGGATAATTAATTATGATAATTCAAGTGAAGCAGTAAAGGTTTTAAAATTACAAAATAGGGGGAATTAAAAATGATAAGAAAGATAAATTATAAAAGATTTGTAGCATTAATATTAACAGGTGCAATGACATTATTTCCTGTAGGATGTTCTAAAAAAGATACAACTACTCAAGCAACTACAGAATCTGCAATAGAATCAACTGCATCTAGTACAGATGCAACTACAGAAGTAACTACAGAATCTGCAACAGAAGCAGTTTTAGTAGATTCAACTGAATTTGATATTAATAATGATGCATCAATTGATAAAAGAGCAGAAGAATTTACAGAAAAATATAGTGATTATTTAGATGGGCATGGTATTGATAAAGATCAAGTTGTTGATATGATTTTATTTATTAATAATAAATTTATTGATGATCAAAATAAACCATTATTTACCCCATCAGACGTTACAAAAGCAGAAGAAAATATTAAGTCTATTTGTGGAATGGCAGATGAATCACAAATTTTACAAGTTACTGATAACTTAAATACTATGTATTATAGTGATGGTTCAGAAGAACAAGACTCTATTTCTCAAGAAGTAGCAGAAGACAATGCACGTTTTGTTATTCAAACTCATCCTAAATTAAGTGAATTAGTTGATACTAAAATAGCAGGTGGAGAAGTAACAGAAGCACAATTAATAAAATTTGAAGAATTTAGAGATACTTATATAGAAAAAATATCAAATGGAGAAATCGATGTTGATTTCGTTAATGATTATGTTATAAAAGAAAACTTTGAACGTTATAATGATGGAACAACAAATATAAATTCAGTAAATGGTGATGGTCAAACATATATATTTGCTGTTACTAATGCATCACCTTTAAATATAGCTGCTAAAGTAAATATAAATTGTATATATATTCCTGGATATGAAGCAATTGGTGAAAATACTCAAATAAATTTAACTCCAGAGGCACAAGATTTACAATCAACTATTCTTGAATTAGAAATGCATGGAGAAGAAGTTCCTGAAGAATATATTTTACAAAATAATGAAAATATACACAAATTAAGAATTGAAGATTATTATGATCTAATGTGTACAACAGATGATAGTATTTTAAAAATGATAGATTATTATAATGGAATTGAATCAAGTAGTATATTAAATAAAAATCCTAAAAGAGTATTAGTTTTAAAACCAACTACAATGGAATCTTAATATAAAAAGGGATAATGAAATTTATCTCTTTTTTTTCTAGATTCTTTGTGATAAAATATGATTAGCAAATGTCGAAAAAAGTCATATATTATAATAAATATGGAGGTTTTTTTATGCGCAAAATAATAATAAATGGTGGAAAAAAATTAAATGGTGAAATAACAATTAGTGGTGCAAAGAATAGTGCAGTAGCACTTATTCCAGCTGCTTTATTATCTGATGAGGAAGTAGTTTTAAATAATGTTCCAAACATATCTGATGTTGATGCATTAGAGGAAATATTATTATATCTTGATGCAAAAATTGAAAGAAAAGATAATAATATGGTAATAATTAATTCTAAATCAATTACTAACAAACCAATACATGAAGAATTAGCAAAAAAATTAAGAGCATCATATTATTTTATGGGAGCTTTACTTGGAAAATATAAACATGTTGAGATGAGTTTTCCAGGTGGATGTTCAATAGGAGCTAGACCAATAGATTTACATTTAAAAGGATTTAAGGCTCTTGGAGCTACAGTAACTGGTGATGATGAAAATATTATAATAGATGCAGATGAGTTAAATGGTGCAGATATATATCTTGATTTTGCATCAGTTGGTGCAACAATAAATATTATGTTTGCTGCAGTGAGAGCTAGAGGAACAACTATAATTAAAAATGCTGCTAAGGAGCCTGAAATACCTAATATTGCAGATTATCTTAATGCAATGGGAGCTAAAATAAAAGGTGCTGGTACAGATATAATAACAATTGAAGGAGTAGATCATTTACATTCATGTACTCATAGTGTTTTACCAGATAGAATAGAAGCAGGAACTTATATTATTTTAGGAGCTGCGTGCTCAGAAAAATTAACAATTAAAAATATTGTTCCAAAGCATATAGATTCTTTGTTAGAAAAATTAAAAGAAATGAATGTAAAAATGGATATTAAGAAAGATAGTGTAACAATTAAAGAAAGCAAAAAAATAAAAGCAACAGAAATAATTACACTAGTATATCCTGGTTTTCCAACTGATTTACAACAAGTAATTGCTTCATTAATGGTTAAGGCAGATGGTGTTTCAACAATTGAAGAAACAATTTGGGAAAATAGGTTCTTAAATCTATATGAATTAGGTAAAATGGGAGCTAAGATAGAAGTAAATGGTTCTAAAGCATTTATATTTGGACCATCTAAATTAAGAGGAACTGAAGTTAATGCTACAGATTTAAGAGCAGGTGCTGGATTAATAGTAGCAGCTTTAGAAGCAGAGGGAAAAACTGTTATAAATAATGCAGACTATATTTTAAGAGGTTATGAAAATATAGTAGAAAAATTACAAAATGTAAATGCTGATATAGAATTAGTGTAAAGCATTTTAAATTTTACTTGCATATTAATACATATATTGATATAATATAGTAGATTTTTGAAAAAATTCTATAACTAATTTTAGTTATGGCGAGAGGAGAGAATATTAAATGGCAAAAGAAAAAAATGAAATTTATCAAGATTGCAAAGTTGTTTGTGCTTGTGGAGCAAAATTCGATACAAAATCTACAAAAGATGAAATCCACGTAGAAGTATGTTCAGAATGTCATCCATTCTATACTGGAAAACAAGTAAGAGCATCTAAAAAAGGTAATGTTGAAAAGTTTAATGCCAAATATGGTTTAAATAAAGAAGAAAAATAATTAGACTTATGTCTAATTTTTTTGTATAATAAAAATGGTGATAATATGAAAATAGCAATTGCCTCAGATCATAGAGGTGTAGATTATAAGAATAAAACGATTGATTATTTAAAAAAACTAGGTTACGAAGTAATAGATTGTAGTCCAAATAATACCCCAACAGATGATTATCCAGATTTTGCTTTTTTAGTTTGTAATAAAGTAGTTTCAAAAGAAGCAGACATTGGAGTATTAGTATGTAGAACAGGTATAGGAATGTCTATTGCAGCTAATAAAGTCAAAGGAATTAGATGTGCAAAGGTAGATTCTGTTGAAGATGCAATATTAAGTAGGAATGACAATGGTGCAAATGTTATTTCATTTAATTATACTACTAGTTTTTATAAGGTTAAGAAATTTTTAAAAGCATTTATAGAAGCAGAAGTATTAAATGACGAAAGACATATAAGAAGAGTTAATAAAATTTGTGAATATGAAAGAAGTAATTAACATATAATTAATTGGTGATTATATGAAAAGATTACTTCTTTTTTTGTGTTTAGTGTTTTTGATTCCTATATCAATAACTAATAAGTGTTTTAAGATGAATAAAATAAAGCATATATCTGGTTTTTTAACAAACAATAACGAAATAAAAATTAGAGTATTAAAAAGTGATGGTTCTATTGAGACTATTAATCTAGAAGACTATATAATAGGAGTAGTTTCTTCTGAAATGCCTATAACATTCGAAGATGAAGCATTAAAAGCACAAGCGGTAGCCTCTAGAACATATGCATTAAAACAAATGGAGAATAATAAAGATAAAGAATATGATGTAACAGATGATACTTTATCACAAGTTTATTCCTCAAATGATTCTCTAAAAGAAAAATGGGGTTCTGATTATAATACTAATTACAATAAAATAAAAGATGTAGTAAATAGTACAAAAGGAGAATATGTTTCATATAACGATGATTATATATATGCATTCTTTTTTTCAACAACTAATGGTAAAACAGAAGATAACAAAAATGTATTTGGAGCAGATTTACCATATTTAAAAGTTGTAGATAGTAGTTTTGATGAAGAAGAGTCACCATCTTTTTTTGATTCAAAAACATATAGTAAAGAAGACTTTTATAATTGTTTAGAATTAGAATATCAAGAAGAATTAAAAATTAATAATTTAGTAAAAACAGAATCAGGTAGAGTTTATAGTTTAGATATAAACGATAACTATTTTAAAGGTAGAGATTTTCAAAAAAAATTATCTTTAAGATCAAATGATTTTGAAATAGTAGAAGAAGATAATAATATAATAATAAACACAAAAGGGTTTGGTCATGGAGTAGGACTAAGTCAATATGGCGCTAACTCATTAGCTAAAAATAAAAAAACATATCAAGAAATATTAAAATATTATTATCAAAATACAGAAATAAAAAAATTATAGTATAATTTATTCTTTATTCGCCATTATTATAATGAGGTGAATAAAATTGAAGAAAAGAAGATTAAAAGCATTTGTAGTGCCATTATTTAGTGCATTGATAGTATCAACATTATTAATAACACTAATTTCATTTAATAAAAAGGTAGATACACCTAGAAAGAAAGATAAGTATACATATGTCAATGAGAGTATTATTCATGACGCAGTTCCCACATTAAGTGAAGATGATGTAATAATAAAGCCATATCAAAATGAAAATATTAAAATATATAAATCATTTTATGACGGTGAAAATAATAAAGAAGATTCTATTATTTATTATAATAATACTTATATGCAGAATTCTGGATGTATTTATAATTTTGATGAAGAATTTTCAGTTGTGTCAATTCTAGATGGAGAAGTAATAGATATCAAAAAAGAAGAACTATTAGGTTACACTGTAGAAGTAAAACATGAAAATAATTTAATTAGTAGTTATGAAGGTTTAAAAAGTGTTAATGTCAAAAAAGGTGAACAAATTACCCAAAACACTATGATAGGTAAAAGTGGAGAAATTAAACTAGATATTAATTTAAAAAATGCATTACTATTTGAACTTATAAAAGATGGTAAATATGTTAATCCAGAACTATACTATAATAAAAAATTAAAAGAAATATAGGTGTTATATGTTTGGTAAAGATATTGGTATTGATTTAGGAACCGCAAATATATTAATATATGTAAAAGGTGAAGGAATAGTTTTGGATGAACCCAGCGTAGTTGCTGTAGAAGCAAATAGTAAAAAAGTCTTAGCAGTAGGAGAAGAAGCATACAAAATGCTAGGAAGAACACCGGGAAAAGTTGAGTCAATTAAGCCCTTAAAAGATGGGGTTATAGCAAATTTTGAATTAACAGTAGCAATGCTTGATTATTTTATAAAAAAAGTACAAGCAAAAAGTAGTTTATCTAAACCAACTATATTAATATGTTGCCCTACAAATATAACAGAAGTAGAAAAAGAAGCAATTAAAGAAGTAGCGGAAGTTACTGGTGCAAAAAAAGTATATATAGAAGAAGAACCTAAAGTTGCTGCTGTGGGCGCAGGTCTAGATATATCTAAACCAAATGGTAATATGGTTATAGATATAGGTGGAGGAACTACTGATATAGCTGTCTTATCATTAGGAGAAATTGTTACTAGCAAATCATTAAAAGTTGCAGGAAATATATTTGATCAAAAGATAATAGATTATATAAAAGAAAAATACAAATTACTAATTGGTGAAAGAACAGCAGAAGATATAAAAATAGAAATTGGTACAGCAATTAAAGAAGATAAAAAGAATAAAAAAGTAATTAAAGGAAGAAATTTAGAAACAGGATTACCTAGTTCTAAAACAATTTCATCAAATGAAATTTATGAGGCATTAGAGAGTAGTTTATATGAAATAATTGATGGTGCAAAAAATGTATTAGAAACAACTTTACCTGAATTATCCGCAGATATAGTAGAGAATGGGGTAGTATTAACTGGTGGAGGAGCATTATTAGATGGAATAGAAAAATTATTCTATGATGAATTAAAAATACCAGTAAAAGTAGCTGAATCTCCGTTAACATGCGTTGTAGATGGAACAGGTATAATGTTAAATAATCTTAAATTAATAGAAAAATAAGTGTAATACTTATTTTTTTATGTTAAAATAAAAATAGGTGATAAAATGAGTAGTAATTTATTAAGTAATCTTAAGATTATTCTTGTAGTATTCTTATTCGTAGTATTAATAATGCCTGTAATTATGAAAGCAGCAGAACATGTTAAGGCATTAGATATTCCAAACGAAAGAAAAGTTCATAAATTTCCAATACCAAGATTAGGTGGACTTGGAATTTTCTTTGGTTTTTTATTAGGATATATGTTATTTTGTTCACAAACTCCACAAATGATTTCAATTCTAATAGGAAGTTTTATTCTTATATTAGTAGGAAGTATTGATGATATAAATCCTATAAAACCATTACCTAAATTTTTAGGTCAATTAGTAGCAGCAGCTATAGTGGTTTATTATGGTAATGTAGTTATGCAAGATGTATCAGCTTATGGATTATATATTAATTTTGGTATACTTGCAAAACCAATTACAATTATATTTATTTTAGGTGTAATTAATTGTTTAAATTTAATAGATGGATTAGATGGACTTGCAGGTGGTATTGCAACTATATTCTTTATTACTATTTCAATAATAATTAGTATAATGGGAATATATAATGGATTGGATGCTTCTTTATCATTAATTATGATAGGGGCAACATTAGGATTCTTAGTATATAACTTTCATCCAGCAAAAATATTTATGGGTGATAGTGGATCAATGTTTTTGGGATATATTATCGCAGTAATATCATTACTTGGTTTTAAAAATGTTACTTTAACTTCATTTATAGTACCAATCTTAATACTTGCAATTCCTATTTTAGATACATTTTTCGCTATCGTTAGAAGACTTTTGAAAAAGGAATCATTCGCAAAAGCAGATAAAGAACACTTTCATCATCAAATATTAAAAATGTCTGGTAATCAAGTTAAAACAGTTTTAATTATATATTTAATACAAATACTTTTTTCAGTAGCGTCAATAGTATATGTATTAAGAAATCCTAAATTAGGTCAAACAATATATGCAATACTGTTAGTATTAATATTATGGATAGTTATTAATACAAATATAGTATTTGATAGAGAAAAATTATCTAAAAAAATTAAGAATAGAATACAAAAAAAGCCAAAAAAATAAAAAGTTTACTCTCTGTAAATGTTTTTTATAAAATCGTTAATTATGTCATTGACATACAATTATAATACTATATAATTTAAAGTTGAGAAGAGAAAAGGAGTTTATGAAACCCCTTTTTTATTTTGTTAATGGAGTGAAAAAGATGTTCAAAGATTATAAGAAATATTTAACTGTAAGTTTAAAGGTGTATCTTTTTGTCTTACTTATTGTATTTATACTTAAAATAGTTGGGTTAGATTATTTTGGAATAGAAGTTAATAATCCAATCGTTGTCAAAATTAATAATATTGCATCAAAATATGGTTTAATTAATATTTGGTATTTTATAACGTTATACATTTATATTTATGCTTTAATTAGTATGTCTTCAGATGATAATAGTAAAAAGATGAAAATATATTGTATATTTGTAACTATACTAAGTTTGTTGTCATTAATTTTCATAAAACCATATTTGAATCAATTGATGATTCTTATATTTGATCTTTGCTTTATTAGTTTTTTTACATTAATAATTTAAAAATTTAAATTTAAGAATCTGTTAAAAGTATTATTATTTTCACTTTTAAACATATTGTTTCAAGTGATTTCTATTTATATTAGAAGTATAAAAAATATGGAAATGAACGATTTTTTATCAGCAATTATAATGAATTTTGATTATATATTATTAGTATTGATAACACATAGAATTTATTTTATGAAAGGAGAGTTGCAATTATGTGGGGAAGCTTATTCATTTTCTCTAAAGAAGAAAAACTTAAAGAAATCGCTGCTAAACTTGCGAAAAAATTATCAAAGTAATTTAAAAAAGTTTAAAGAAAAGAGTACACAAGATAAACTAACAATTATAATATACGTGTTTTTAAGTTTAATTTGGAATAGCTTAACAGTATTATTAATTATTTTTGTATCTTATTTAAATGATACATTTATTGAGTGTATTTTCATACTTACATCATTTTGGTTAGCTAAAGGAAAATTTGGTAAACCATTTCATTTTGAAAGTATGATTATTTGTTTCATAGTTTCAAATTTATCTTATTATACTTTGAATAGAATAACTACTCCAATTGGAGTTAGCATCCTTATACCAATTATGTTAGGAGTAGGACTATCTTATGTAACTTCAAAATTTGTTAAAAAGACATATAAACCTTTATATAGAGGTATGCCTTTAGATATTTTTGAAGATACTATCTTAAAAGTAGAAGAGAAGAATAATATTAAGTATAAAATTTGTAAAGATTTTTATATTAATAAAGTTAGTGATTTATCATTATCTTTTAAATATAATTATTCTGTATCTGGTATAAGAAAGATAAAGACAAGAATTAATGAAAAAATTAAGAAGCTAAATTAGCTTCTTTTTTATTTGTATCATTTTGTATCACAATATGGTCATATATTTTTGTTTGTGTCATAAAAAAATGGAGGTAATATATGTTTATAATTTTTGTTTTAATTATTATTATTTTATTTATGGTTATTTATTATAAAAATAAAAGAAATTTATTTTTAATTAAAAAACTAAACGAATATGAAACTATAATTAACGATCAGGGTGAACAAAATCATGAGTATAATAACCAATTAATGATACTAAGTGGTTATTTAGATAATAAAAAGGAATTAGAAAAGTATTTGTATTCAATTATAGAAGACCATAAAACAGGTCAAAACTATGAAATAAGACAATTATCAAAATTAGATAATATAGGATTAAAGAGGTTACTTTATTATAAAATTAATAAAATGAGTCTTTTTAATATTAAGTTTTGTCCTTATATATCAGAAAACATAAATGATATATTAAATAATATTAGTTTTAACACTTATAAAGATATAACAAAGGTATTTGGAATTCTTATAGATAATGCCATAGATGCATCAAAGGATTCAGATGATAAAGATATATTTCTTTATATGACAAAAGATGGAAATTATTTAAGTATAAAAATAATAAATAGTATTAATAATGATATTTATTTGAATAAAATAGGTAAAGACCGTTTTACAACAAAAGGTAAGGGCCATGGATTTGGTCTTATGCTGGTTAAAGATATATTAAAAAGAAATGATAAAATAGAGTTAGTAACAGACTATAATAATACTAATTTTTCACAAACAGTATTAATAGATTTAAAATAAAAAATGTCGAAATTTTTAGATTAATAGTTTAATAAAAATTACATATTTTGAGTTATGATTAATTTGGACATAAAAGAAGGAGGAATAAAAAATGTCAAAAGGAATAATAAAGTGGTTTAATAATGAGAAAGGTTATGGATTTATTAATGGTAATGCAAATGAAGATATATTTGTTCATTATACTGCCATAAAAATAGATGGGTATCGTACGTTGTCTGAAGGACAAGAGGTAAGATATGAGTTAATAAAAACTGATAAAGGTTTACAGGCAACTAATGTAATTCCTGTAAACAATAGCGAATTAGTGGCTGCTTTTTAGCAGCTTTTATTGTATAATTAATAAAAGGAGATGATGATATGAAATATATTATTAGAGGTGATAATACAGATTCTATTAAAGAGTATATTGAGTCAAAAATTAATAAGCTTAATAAATATTTTGATAGTGAAAATTGTACCGCTACTGTATTAACAAAAAAAGAAGGAAGAAATCAAAAAATAGAAGTAACAATCCCTACTGATAATTTTATTTTAAGAAATGAATCCGTAAATGAAGATTTATATGCTGCAATTGATAATGTGGCAGATAAATTAGAAAGACAAATAAGAAAGAATAAAGAGAAAATTAATAAAAAACAAAATAAAAAGGTTATTGAAGATTTTGAATTCTTATTAGAAGATGAGTTTTCAGATGAAGAAAAAATAGTTAAAAGAAAAAAACTTGAATTAAAACCAATCGATGAAGAGGAAGCCATAATAGAAATGGAAATGCTTGGTCATAGTTTCTTTGTGTTTAAAGATGTAGAAACAGATAAAATATGTGTTATATATAAAAGAAAGAATGGAAATTATGGTTTAATAGAAACAAAATAGTCTAGTATTACTAGACTGTTTTTTCTTGTAAAATAATCATTTGTAAGATATAATTATTATGAGGTTATAATATGAAAAATAAAGTAGTCAAATTATTTTTATTTGTTATGATATTATTCTTGTTTATTCCAAAAGTACATGCAAAAGTATCATGTGATTACGTTTCGGATGTAATAGATGAATACTATGATGTTGTGGAAGAAATAGAAGCATTAGATTGTAGTGATACAAATGATTCTTCTGTTGCATATGAATGTAATAAAGAGAATACTAGAAAGGCAGTATTGTTATCAAGAATATTTAAGTATAATGATGAGGTTGAAGATTGTAATAAAGCTGAGTTAGAACAAATTGTAAATGATAATGAAGGTGAATGTAGTTCTTTAATTAGTGATTCATTTTATAATTTGAGAAAAGTTACGATGGGTATATTCTATATGCTTGCGCCTTTTTTCTTATTAATATTTGGTTCTTTAGATTTTTTTAAGATTGTTGTTGAAAGTGATATGAGAAGAGTTAAGGAACATAGAAAAAGATTTATAAAAAGATTAATAGCGTTTGTGCTTTTATATCTTACACCTGTAGCTGTTAATTTTGCTTTAAGTTTTAATTTATCAAAATATAATTTAAGTGGTAATGTTTATGCATGTAATACACCAATAGCTTATTCTATACAAACTTGGAATAGTGTTTATGTTCCACCTGTAACTACAAGTTCTGGAGGCAGCTTATTTACTCCTTCTGGATCTGGTTCTAACAATGGTTTATTCACTATTAGAGAAACTAATCCTTTGGATGATGATAATGATTATTACTATAATACATCTGCAAGTAATGCATATCAATGTGTTTGGTATGCAAGATCAAGAGCTATAGAAGCATTGTCTAATTCATCAGATAGCGAAAGAGTATCAAAAGTAAATACATTAAGTAATTCAAGAGGTAATGGATGGGTTTGGTATGCTTTATCTGTTCCAGGGGAACAATCAGCGACTAGAGATACTGAATCATCAGGTACATTAGATTCGCTTGTTGGTTTTCAAAATTCTTCAGATTATACAAAACCAAGAGCGGGGTCTTTAATATCATGGCAATGGACTGATGGAAGATGTGTATCTTATCATGGCAATTCATCAGGACCATGTTATGGACATGTTGCTTTTGTTGAAGATGTTGATACAGCTAATAATAAAGTATTAATTTCAGATGGTTGGAAAAGTAATGGTGGCTTTAAATTTAGAGCAGAGTGGTACGATATAGACTATGTTCAAAGTTTTGGTGGAAATTATGTATTCCAAGGGTATGTATATTTATTTGAGCCATTAAGTAATTAAGGAGATAATTATGAAAGATAATAAAAAACTAGTAATAATATTTGTTTTGATTGTTTTATATTTTGCTTCATTTTTTATAAATTCATTTTTTGTATCAAATTATATAGTTTATTCTAATAAAGTATATAGGATAAAGAATAATGATTTAGTTTTATCAAAAAGTGAAAAAATTACAAATAAAAAAATAAATTTAGTTAATAAAAAGTTTGAAATAGAAAATGCTTATTATAAAAATGATAATACAGGTAATAATGAATTGTTCTTATATGACAAAAAATATAAAAGTATAAACAAAGATAGATATTACTATGGCTTTACTAATGATATTGATCTTATTAGTTTTAAAGATAATTCTAGTTTAAATGATAAAGACATAAATAATATTTCAAAAATTATTAGTAAATCAAATGTTAATTTTAGTATAAAAGAATTTAATTATTATAATATAGTTAGTTTTGATAATAAAAAATTAATATTTATAGGAAATTTTAATGATTCAAATAATTATGGAAAAACACCTGGTGATTTATCAAAAAATCAATACTACGAATTTATTATTTTTAAAACTGATAATAAGTATAAATTAATTAAAAAAATTGTTGTAGATAAAGAAAAGTATTATGATACAGATTTCTTGTTATTTGATTGTGTTTTAAAAACAAAAGACTATTATGTTGGTTTAGAACAAATCAACTACTCATTTTTTGATAGTGATTCAAAGAATTTATATAAAATTGATAAAGAATTAAAATTAATAAAATAAAGGAGAATAGATATGTGTAATAATAATGGTATATTATTCTTAATACTATTAGTTAAAATACTGGCAATAATAGTAATTCCAGCATATTGTGTTTATATTGTATCTTTTAAAAAGAAAAGAATAAATAATTCTATATTTTTATTAGAAATAATAATACTTCTGTTATTATGTGTATTACAACTATTAGGAAACACATGTGTAAAAAACTCGACTGTAATGTTTATTAGAAAAAATAATAAAAAAATTACCTATAAAGATAAATATACTAGTGAAAATGCAAACGTGGTTAAAAAGATTATTACAAATAAAATATATAGTTCAAAAACTGGTAATAGAGTATATTACTTTAATAATGTAAAATTACCATTAAGTGATATTGAAGTAAAATGTAAAAAAACTACAGGTTATATGAAAAACTATGGAAATAATATAACTGCGATAGCAACATTACTATCATCTAAATTGGATAGAAATATTGATCCAATAGAAGTATTAAAATACGCTAAAGAAAATGATTTGGTAAGATGTGATATTGGTGTAAAAACTTACTCTTTATTATCAATAGTTGCAAAAGATTATAGATTAAATATAAAAACAATTTCTTTTGGTGATATACAAAATCAATTAAATAATGGAAATGTTGTTTTAGCAAAAGTAACTAATAAACCAACAGTTAAAAATATAACATGTGAAGATTCATACATTGTAATATATAATTATAGTAATGATAATAAATATATGTTTTTAAATCCAAGTGATAGAGATTATGACTACGTATGTCCAGCAAATTCTAAGGGATATGGAACGATAGTAAAAGCAAATACAAATGATTATTTTATTTCCTCTGGAGATCTAAATGAGATTGGTTTAGATTATATGGTTTTGGAGGGTGAGTAATATGAAAAAAGTCAAAATATTATTATTAATAATGATTATTATATTAATGAGTGGTTGTACAGGAAAATATAATATAAACATAAATGAAGATTTATCTGTTGATGAAAGTGTCAATTTAAAAATTGAACAGGGTGAAAATGTTTATGAAAAAACTATTCAATTATTTGAAAGTAACAAAATATCTCCAAAAAAATATGATGTAAAAGCTACAGAAAAATATGTTAAAGTAAAGTATACAGAAAAATATGATTCTATAGAAGAATATGTTTTGGAAAGTAAATTATATAGGATTTTATTTGATGAAATAAAATTTTCAAATAATAGAAAGAGAATAAATATGGAGGCAGATTCAAAATTCTTGCTTACTAACAATAATTCTGAATATATAGTAAACGATTTAAATATTAATTCGTTAGATATTAATATAAAAACACCATATACATTAACAAAAAATAATGCCGATAAAAAGAATAAAGATAATTATACATGGAAAATAAACAGCAATAATAAACAAAAGAATATAATGTTAGAACTTAATATAGGTCATAATAAAAACACTATTAATCATATACTAGTAATTGTTTTAATTACCATAATTGTATTATTTTCATCAGGGTATTTAATTTATAACTTTATGATTAGGCAAAAAATGGAATAAACATTGATTATTCAATGTTTTTTTATTGTTTTAGATTTCTAGATTTGGTATAATGAAATAGGTGATTAATTATGGGAATAATAAAAAAGTTATTTGATTATGAATATAAAGAAATGAAAAAATTCACTGCTTTGGCAGATCAAATAGAAGCAAAAAAAGAAGAATATGAAAAGTTAACTGATAAAGAGTTGCAAAAGAAAACAGAGGACTTTAAAAAACTATTAGAAAAAGGAAAAACTCTAGATGATATTTTAGTAGATGCTTATGCGACAGCTAGAGAAGCTGCTAAAAGAGTTATAGGTGAGTTTCCTTACTATGTTCAATTATTAGGTGCTATATCAATTCACTTTGGTAATATATCAGAGATGAAAACTGGTGAAGGTAAAACTTTAACAGAAGTAATGCCTGCATATTTAAATGCATTATCAGGTGAAGGTGTTCACATCGTAACAGTAAATGAATATCTAGCATCCAGAGACGCTGAATGGATGGGTCAAATATTTACTTTCTTAGGGCTTACAGTAGGAATAAATGGTAGAGATTTATCTCCAGAAGAAAAACAAGAAGCATATAATGCAGATATTACATATTCAACTAATAACGAAATAGGATTTGACTATTTAAGAGATAACATGGTTGTTAGAAAAGAAGATAGAGTACAAAGACCATTAAACTTTGCTATCGTAGACGAAGTTGACTCTGTTCTTATCGATGAAGCAAGAACTCCATTAATTATATCTGGCGGATCTATGCATACATCTGGTCAATATATGGATGCTCAAAAATTTGTACAAAACTTAAAAGAAAATGAAGATTTTAATATAGATGAAAAAACACAAAGTATTTCTTTAACTGATGAAGGTTCTAGAAAATGTGAAAAATTTTATAAAATTGATAATATGTATGATGTACAATATTCTGCACTTGTTCATCATGTTAATCAAGCATTACGTGCAAACTTTATTATGCATAATGAAGTTGATTATATAGTACAAGATGGAGAAGTAGTTATAGTAGATCAATTTACTGGTCGTTTAATGAAAGGTAGAGCTTTCTCAGAAGGACTTCATCAAGCTATTGAAGCTAAAGAAGGAGTAAAAATTAATGAAGAAACTAAGACTTTAGCGACTATTACATTCCAAAATTTATTTAGAATGTATAAAAAATTAGCTGGTATGACAGGAACTGCTAAAACAGAAGAAGAAGAATTTAGAGAAATATATAACATGTATGTTATAGAAATTCCTACTAATAAACCAGTAATTAGAAAAGATATGGCTGATCTTATATTTGCTACTAAAAAAGATAAATATAATGCAATTATAGAAGAAATAAAAGAAAGACATAAAACAGGTCAACCAATCTTAGTAGGTACAATCGCTGTTGAAACATCAGAATTAATTAGTGGTATGCTTACTAAAGCTAAAATTAAACATGAAGTATTAAATGCTAAGAACCATGCTAGAGAAGCTGAAATTATCGCTAAAGCTGGTGAAAAAGGTTCTGTAACAATCGCTACTAACATGGCTGGTCGTGGTACCGACATTAAATTAGGTGAAGGTGTTAAAGAACTAGGTGGTTTATGTGTAATTGGTACTGAAAGACATGAATCAAGACGTATAGATAATCAGTTAAGAGGTCGTTCTGGTCGTCAAGGAGATCCAGGATACTCTCAATTCTTTGTATCATTTGAAGATGACTTAATGGTTAGATTTGGTACAGATAGATTTAAAGATATTCTTCAAGCCGCTGGTTTAGGAACTACAATAAATTTAAGAAGTAAAACTATGACTAGAAATGTTGAATCAGCTCAAAAGAAAGTTGAAGGAAATAACTATGACATAAGAAAGAGTTTACTTCAATATGATGATGTAATGGCTAAACAAAGAGAAATAATGTACGCTAGAAGAAATGAAATATTAGATAAGGATTCTATCCATGAATCAATTCTAAATTTAATAAAAGAACATATAGATGAAGTAGTAACAGGACATACTATATATACTAAAGAATTAACAGAACAAGACTGTGATGAAATAGTAGAATATATGAATGAAAACTTACTTGCGACTTCATCAGTAAAAGTATCAGAAATATTAAATGATCCAGTAGAACAAGTAATAGATTACTTAGATAAAAAAGTTATTGATGAATATGAAAACAAAATAAGCGAATTGCCAGAAGAAATAATTAATGACTTTGAAAAGGTAATTACTCTAAGAGTTGTAGATACTCATTGGATGGAACATATTAATACTATGGATCATTTAAAAGAAGGTATTGGACTTAGAAGTTATGCACAAACTAATCCGTTAGTTGCGTATACTAAAGAAGGTTTTGATTTATTTGATGAAATGCTTTCAAAAATAAATAAGGAAACAACAATCTATCTTTTAAAAGCTCAAATAACTCAAAATTTAGAAAGAAAACAAGTAGAAAAACCAACTGGAGATAATAGTGGAGAAAAAGCTACTAAAAGAACACCTAGAAAAGTAGGTAAAAAAGTAGGTAGAAATGATCCATGTCCATGTGGCTCAGGTAAGAAATATAAACAATGTTGTGGTAAATAGCTTATTTTATAAGGGTTTGCAAAAATTTATGTGCACAAAAAAAGTGCCAAAATTAGCAAATGTGCACATTTTGTGCACATGAAAACATAAAATATTCAAAAAATCTCTTTAAAACCTTATAAATAAAGGGATAACATAATGGGAACATTTTGTTAAAAAATTAGACTAGCATATTTATTGCTAGTTTTTCTTTGCAATAATAAGAAAGGACAGGGAACATTATGTCAGAGATTAGAATTATGAAAAGGGGAAAGGTTTACCAGTATCGTTTTGAAATTGCTTCACAAGGAGGTGTAAGAAGATATATTAATAAAAGTGGGTTTGAAACTAGGAAAGAAGCTCAAGAAGCAGGAGCAATTGCTTACAATGAATATTTTAGAACAGGAAGAAAACAAAAGATAAAAGATATGTCTTACGCAGACTATCTAGATTATTGGATGACTAATTATTGCTATTTTAATGTTAAATATGCAACTATATCATCTTATCTAAATATTATTAAAACTCATTTAAAACCAGAATTAGGTATGTATAAATTATCTCAAATAGATGCATATACTATTCAAAATTATATTAATAAGATATATAAGGAAAAACATTACTCAAAACATTATTTACAAGGAATATTAAAACTAATAAAAGGATCACTTAAATATGCTTGTTATACAGTTAACTTTATAAATGATAATCCTGCTGAAAGAGTTCATATCCCAAAATATGATATTGTTGCTGGAGATCCTGCACATATTTTTACTCAAGAAGAATTTGAAATAATATTAGAAAGATTTAAAGATGTACCATATATCTATTATTCTTTTCTAACTGCATATTATACTGGACTTAGAGTTTCAGAATGTTATGCATTAACATGGGATAATATAGACTTTGAAAAGAAAACACTAACAGTTAATAAGAATATTATTAAAAAAAATCAAAATAAACTACCTAAAAAGTATATAATAACAAAAGGTCATTCGGTAGAAGAATGGTATTATGGAACTTGTAAAAATCCACAATCAAATAGAACTATAGCTATAGGGGATACACTAGTTAAAGCTTTAAAAGAATATAAAAAAGAACAAGAAGAAAATAGAAAATTCTATGGAGATACGTATTTAAAGCATTATCAAAAAGAAGTAATAAATCCATTTACCGAAAGAAAAGAAATAAAAATAGTAAATGCTCCAGCAGAACTTGAGCTTAATTTACCTGAATCAAAATTAATATTTGTTAAACCAAATGGACAATATAGAGGAACTGAAACACCTAGACATGCGTTTAAAGTTATTAACTATGAATTAAGAATACCTTGTAGATTCCATGACTTTAGAGATACACATGCAACTAGATTAATAGAGCAAGGCGCAGATATAAAAGCAGTATCTAAAAGATTAGGACATTCATCTATAATGACTACATATAATATATATGTTAGAGTGACTGATAAAATGGAAACGGATACAGTTGATAAGTTTGAAGAATATACTAATACATTGGATATTCCACCTGTACAAGAAATAGAATATCAAGATTAGTCATTCCCTAAATAAGGAATTGACAAATTTTTTAAAAGTGATAATATATATAACCAATGAAAGAGGTATTCTCTAGAAATGGAGGTACAGCTATGATAAAACAATCCAAATTAATAAATCTTTATAATGAATTATTTAGAGGTGTCGGTAGTATTTAAACACTTTAATACTATTGACACCTTTTTTTGTAGTATTTAGAAGTAAGGGTGGTAAAATGATTAAAGTAGAAGATGGTAAATTACAAGCAGAATTATTAGATAATAGAGGAACTTTATCAAATAAAATTATTGAGCAATATGATTATATTGAACTCAAAAATGACTTTGCTGAAATAGTTGATATTTTATCGACTAATATGTTAGTTCATGCTATGTATGAAGAAGCTTTAAAGTATGAAATAACAGAAGATTTAGAATTTAAAATTTTTATAGATGAAAATGTTAAAGATTACACTTTATCATATGATTTAGCTACTGATTATTCATACATATCTACAACAAATACTAGTATAATTACATTAGATAGAAAAGCTTATGATAAATCAATAGAACTATGTACTAATCTTTTGAAAAAAATAAAAGCATCTTATGATAAATTAAATGAAGTAGAAAAGTTTATAATTAAATCTTTAGAATTTGATAATCCACCTGAAACTGATGAAGAATTAATGGATAGATTAATGACATATAAAAATGGATATTATTTATCAAAGAAAAGTGCATATATAAAAATGGCTATACAATTAAATATAAAAAATGTTAAAAAAAGAGAATCCGATGATTTTTTAAAGAATATGTTAGCTGATAGGTGTATTGTTACATTAAGTAATAATAAGTAAATCGGAAGATTGTAATATTGCGATGAATTTAAATTATAGAAAAGTGTGATATAATATATATTGGAGAGATAAAGATATGAAGAGGAAGAAGAAAATGATTTTAGTTATATTTATTGTTATAGCTGTTATTTTTATAATTGCAACGTTAATAATTTTACCACCTTCAAATGGTAAAATACCTGTTTTTAAAGATGAAAAAGGAAATATTATACCAAATAGTATTTCAGAAAAAACATGGATTGATGTTGATGATTCAAAAATAGGTTTAATAATTGTTGGAGAAAATAAAGATAATCCTGTACTTTTATTTTGTGGTGGTGGACCTGGTATTCCAGAATATTTACTTGAAAATTTTTATGGTTCAGCTCTAACAAAACATTTCGTAGTTGTTTATTTTGATTATAGAGGAACGGGATTATCATATAAAAAAGTTGATAAAAATAATATGACTTCAGAAAGATATTTAAAAGATGTGGATGAAATAACAGATTATTTAATAAAAAGATTTAATACTGAAAAAGTGTATTTAATGGGACATTCATTTGGAACATATATTGCACTAAATGCAGCAAATATTCATCCAGAAAAATATCATGCATATTTAGCAGTTTCTCAAAATGTAAATCAAAAAGAATCTGAACGTATTGCTTATGATTATATGTTAAAAGAGTATGAAAAAAATAATAATAAATCTATGGTATCAAAATTGAAAAAATATAATATTAAAGATGAAGAAGATTTCAATAAGTATAAAACATCAAGTATAAGAGATAAATCAATGCATGATTTAGGTATAGGAACAACACGAAAAATGAAAGGTGTAATTAAGGGTATATTTTTCCCTAGTTTAAAATGTAAAGCATATACCATTAAGGAAAGAATTAATATATGGAAAGGAAAAGCTGCTTCAAATAATTTTAAAGTTACAGATGAATCATTTAACTTTAATGCATTTGATAGTATCAATTCTATTGATATTCCTATTTATTTCTTTGCAGGAAAATATGATTATACTTGTGCAGAACAATTGCAAAAAAAATATTATAATTATATAAATGCACCATATAAGAAATATTATTTATATGAAAATTCTGCACATAGTCCTATATTTGAAGAATATGATAAAACAGATAATTATATAAAAGAAATACTTAATAAATAATGATTGTTCGGAAGATTAAGATATTCCGTTGTATCAAGTGGGAGAAATCCTGCTTTTTTTATGTAGGAAAAATTTAGGAAAAATGAAAATAGTTTTCTAGGATTAAAATAGAGAATTTTTTAACATGTTTCAAATAATCAATATTCGAGATAATGGTATTGAACAAAGGCCGATGTTCAGTAATTTGAAAGGAGATTAGAAACATGGAAAACTATATTGTAATTTATGCAATAGTACCAAAAGAAATTTATGAAACAAAAATGTTAACACCAGAAGAAAAATTGATTGCTGAACGTATTATATACTTATGCAAGAAGGAAGGATATTGCTGGATAACAAATAAACGATTATCTGAAATGTATAATATAACAATAGAAACAGCATCAAGACATATTAAAAAATTAGAAAGGATAGGATTAATTAAATGTATTTATGATCATAATGATAAAAATACTAGGAGAGTTATTCAATTAGTTGATGATATATGGACTAAATGGTCAACAAGAGATAAATCGAATAATCAAGATGATATTGATTATTCAAGCAAACATAATAATAAATATAATAATAGAAATAATTATAAATATAATAATGATAAAAAAGATATAACACCAGTTCCTTGGTGGTTAGATGAAGAGATAGAACAAGATTTAGCTTCACCAGAAGAACAAGCTGAGATGGATAGATTGATTAAAGGTATAATTGGTGAGGATGGTGAAAAAGATGAATGATAGATTAATATATACAGTTCAGGAAGTCGCAAGTATTCTTCACTCTAGTCCAAATTATATTTATGAATTAATAAGAAAAGGTTATTTACCTGCTATTAAATTAGGAAGTTTAAAAGTTTTAAAATCTACTTTAGAAAGATTCTTAATACAAAATGAGGGTAAAGATTTATCAGATCTAAATAATATTAAGAAAATAGTTGTTCAAATAGAGGTAGAAAATGTCTAGTATTAGAATAATGAAAAGAAAGGATGTTTATCAATATAGATTTGAAATAGCAAGTGAAAATGGTAAACGAAAATATATAAATAAAAGTGGATTTAAAACTAAAGCCGAAGCACAAGAGGCTGGAACGATAGCATATAACGAATATATAAATGCTGGTAAACCTTTTAAAGAATGTAAGATGTCATATAGTGATTATCTAGACTATTGGATAGAAAATTATTGTAAGACTAATTTAAAATATAATACAATCCAAACATATACAACTTTATCAAATAAATATATCAAACCTTTTATAGGACATTATAGAATGTGTAATATAACAAGTTTAACTTTAAATACTTATATAACGGATTTAGTAAGTAGATATGATTATTCAAGAAATTATTTTAGAAACATATTAAAGATAATTAAAGGATCATTTAGAGATGCTAGTAACTTATATGGATTTATAAAATATAATCCAGCATTAACAATAAGAATGCCGAAAATGGATATTAAGAAAATCGAAGAAAAACATTTATATACAAAAGAAGAAATAGACTTAATTTTAAATAGATTTAAAGATGATTCTACATTTATATGTGCATTTTTAACAGCAGGTTTTACTGGAATGAGAACAGGAGAGTTATTTGCATTAACTTGGGAAGATATAGATTTAGAAAATGGAATTATTAATATCGAACATAGTGTTTATGATAAACCTAAAGATAAATTTGGTAGATGGTATATAGGAACAACTAAAACATTATCTGGTCAAAGAAAGATATATATTGGAGATACTTTAATAGAAGCATTAACAAACTATAAGCATAGACAAGATAAGTTAAAGAAATTATATGGAAAGGAATATAAATATTATCATATAGATGAAGTTAAAAACGAGTATGGAAAAGTAATTGAACATAGAATAGTTTTAAACAAAAACTGTGGAGAAAATATTTTGAATCTAGTATTTGTAAGAGATAATGGAACGTATTCAGGAACAGATTTATTAAGATATCCTTTTAGAATAATACATGATGAATTAAAAATTGATAAATGTAGATTCTATGATTTAAGAGGAACATATGCAACTAAAGTATTAAATAATGGAACAGAGATTAAAGAAGTAGCAAATTTATTGGGACATAAAAATATTGAAACAACTGAAAATTATTATATTAGAAGTAATGATGAAAATAGAAAACAAGCAGTAAAAGAATTTGATAGTAAAAATACAACTGATGTTATTAAAAATGTAATAGAGTTTCAATTAAAAGAAGGTAAATTAGTATGAATTATGCAATATTTAGAAGTGAGCCTATAAGAACTATTCCAGATTTAGCTCAGGTAGGTGCTCATAATGATAGAGAGAAAAAGGCATATGATTCTAATCCTGATATAGATATTACAAGGACATCAAATAATATAGAAATAATTCCATTAAATAATACAAAATATGTTAAGAAGTTTTATGAAATAACCAAAGAATATAGAAAAGAACATGATGAGAGAATGAAAACTGAAAGATCAGAAAGAAAAAAGACTTTTAATCAAATGTTAAATAACTCTCAAAATGTTGTAGCTGATAATTTAGAATTTAATATGACTAATTCAGAATATGTTAAGAATCTAGATAGAGATGACTTAATAAAATTTGGTAATGTATGTAAAGAATTCGTTATAAAAGATTTAGGATATAAACCAGAACAAATAATACAAATGGTAATGCATAATGATGAAACTACACCACATGTTCATTGTACGGTAGTTCCTTTAGTTAGAAAGTATGATAAAAGAACTAATACAGAAAGATACACTATATCTAAAAAACAATATATTAAAGATAAAATTCATTTATCTGGGTTACAAGATAAATTCTATGAAAGATTAGTTAATGCAGGATTTGAAGTTGATAGAGGTATTAAAGGTAGTGATAGAGAACATTTATCAGTAAAAGAATTTAAAAAACTAACTAATTATAATGTTAAACAATTAGAATTAAAAGATAAAAAACTATCAGAGGCAATTGAAAAATTAGATAAAGATTTAGATTCAAAAAAGGAAATTATATTTGATAAAAATCATGTTAAGATTAGTACTAAAACATTTGAGGATATAAATGATGTTATTCATGAATCAAAAAAAGTATTAGATATGCAACCTAAATTAGAAGATGCATTTCATAAAATGAATAGCTATAGTAAATCACTAGCAAACTTTGAAAAAGAAAATGCTAATCTACAAAAGAAGAATGATAAATTAAGAGAACATAATAAAAGTTTAATTAATACAATTAATGAATTACTTGAAACACTTGCAAAACTATTTAGAAAGATACTTCATATAGGTAATGATAAAGATAAGGATAATACAGAAGATTCTATTAAAAGAATATATGATAAAGGATTATATTCTAAATGGGAAGTAGATGATATAGGAAAAGATACAACAAAAGAAATACCACTTAAAAGGCATGTTGGATTATTACCAAAAGGTTATGATAAATATCTAAAAAAACTAAATAGAGAGGCTGAAGAAGATATAGAGGAATTCCAAGAAAGGTACAAAAAGAGAGATGATGATCTATCCTTATAGAAACTAACTTTAAAACAAGTTAGTAACACACTACGATATTGGTAGAACCAATATCAGTGTGCCAAGGAAATTCTCCCTTTGGAATCCCAATAAAGCACCAATACTACAAACTTACGTAAGTAGTAAAGGTGCCTTTTTTATTTCAACATTGAGTTTCATAAAAAAGAAAAATACTATCGCCACTTCCAACCTTTCAGGTCAGAACGTGCCACGTATTTTTATAGTATATAATTTAAACTTTTGTTTAAATTATATGTTATTTGCATATACTAATATAGATAAATTTACGTATGCAAAATATACAAGAAAACATATAGAAAAACATACAAGATAATTGACTACAATATCATTAAATGATATAATATTATTACAAGAATTTGAGGTGATTTTATATGGATAATTATATACCACCATTTGATATTACTAATATTATGCTAGATAGAATATCAAGTATAATGAAAAAGATTGGTAAATTAGATAATTACAAAGATTTAAATAAAATGCCGGTCTTAAGAAGAAATAATAGAATTCGTTCTATTCATTCTTCATTAGCTATTGAAGCAAATTCATTATCTTTTGATCAAGTAAAAGATATTATTGATGGTAAAAAGGTAATTGGTCCTCAAGATGAGATACAAGAAGTAAAAAATGCATATGAGGCATATAAATTAATAAAGGAAGTTAATCAATATTCAATTAAAGATTTAAAAAAGGTTCATGGTGTAATGACTTATCTTACAGTTGATGAATCTGGTGAATTTAGAAAAGGCAATGAGGGAGTATTTGATGAAAAGGGTAATTGTATTCATGTTTGTCCACCTCCTGAACAAGTTGATGGATTAATGAAACAATTATTTAAATGGATGGAAAATAATAATGGTATAATTCATCCATTAATATTATCATCAGTATTTCATTATGAATTTGTATTTATCCACCCATTTAAAGATGGTAATGGAAGAACTGCTAGATTATGGCAAAATGTAATACTTTCAAATTGGGAAGAAATTTTTGAATATGTTCCAATCGAATCACAAATAAAGAAATATCAAGAAGAGTATTACTCAGCTATTGCAAACTGTGATCATAATGGTAATTCTACTGAATTTATAGAATTTATGTTAAAAATGATTGATGAAACATTAGAGGATTTAATGGAAAGTGCTAGTGTACAAGCAAGTCATGTAAGTACGTATGTTAATAAATTGTTAAATGCAATGGAAGCAGGTGTTGCTATGAGTACTTCTGAATTAATGGAAAAATTAAACATGAAATCACGTATTTCATTTAGAGATAATTATTTAAATCCAGCATTAGAAAATGGGCTTGTTAAAATGACTAATCCAGATAAGCCTACTAGTAAAAATCAAATGTATTACAAAGTATAGATAAAACACAAATTTGTTCTATTTTTAGTATTAATATGTTCAAAAATGAAGTTTAAATATTTATAAAATACTATTTGAACAATTGCTTATTTGTAGTATAATATAGATGACAAAGAAAAAAATAGAATATGCTAGAATTTGTGCACATTTTGTGCACATAAGACGAATATTTTATGTAAAAATAGGCAAAATTAGTACAAATAATATTATATGTTACCTGTCCACAATCCCTTGAAAATAAAGGAAATACGCATAATACTATAAGTATGGATAATATACTAAAATGCGCCGCATGTGGCTCAGGAAAGAAATATAAGCAATGCTGTGGAAAATAAAATAAATTATTAAAATTTATTAGAAATGCATATAAGCATTTCTTTTTTTTGACAAAATATGATATAATTTTTAAAGGTGAATAAGATATGGATATAAAAGAAGTAGAAAATAAAATAGAAGAGTTATCAACTAAGATAGATACAATATGGAGGTTACTTTGACATAGATGATAAAAAAGTCAAAGTAGCAGAATTAGAAAAAGAAACTACAGATCCTAATTTTTGGAATAGAGAAGATTCATCAGATATATTAAAAATAATAGGCGATTATAAGAAAGATATAGATTCTATAGAAAAATTAAAGGATGAACTAGCATCTTTTAAAGAATTTATAGAGTTAGATCCTTCAATAATATCAGAAATATCATTTGATAATATAGAAAACAACATAAATGAATTAGAATTGGAAACAAAATTATCAGGTAAATATGATAAAAATAACGCAATATTAGAATTACACTCTGGTGCAGGTGGAACAGAGGCTTGTGATTGGGTTTCTATGCTACTTAGAATGTACGAAAGATGGTGTGAAAGACATGATTACAAGTATGAAGTTTTAGATGAACTACCAGGTGAAGAAGCAGGAATAAAAAAGATTTCTTTATTAGTAAAAGGACTTAATGCCTACGGGTATTTAAAATGTGAAAGAGGAGTCCATAGATTAGTTAGAATTTCACCATTTGATTCAAATAAAAGAAGACATACATCTTTTGCATCAGTAGAAGTTACCCCTGAAGTAGATGAAAGCACAAATATAGAAATAAAAGAAGAAGATATTAGAATAGATGTATATAGATCAACAGGTGCAGGAGGACAAGGAGTTAATACAACGGATTCTGCTGTTCGTATTACACATATACCAACAAATATAGTTGTTACTTGTCAAAATGAAAGAAGTCAATTAAAGAATAAAGAACTTGCAATGAAAGTATTAAAAGCAAAATTAATTGCATTAGAAGAGCAAAAAAGACAAGAAGAAAAAGATAAACAACTAGGTACTCAGAGTGATATTAATTTTGGATCACAAATAAGAAGTTATGTAATGCATCCATATTCTATGGTCAAGGATCATAGAACAGATTATGAAACTGGTGATGTTAATAAAGTCATGGATGGTTATATAGACGAATTTATAGAAGAATATTTAAGAAAGGGTGTTGAATAATGTTTTTTAAGAAGAAGATTAATACAGATAATATATTACATAAAGTCGAAAACAAATTTTTATTAAAAAGATATGTATTATTAATATTAGGATTGTTATTATACGCAATTACTTATAATGCATTCTTTGTTAAAAACAATCTAATATATGGTGGTTCAAGTTCAGTTGCGACAATTGTTAAGGACTATGTTTCGCCACCTATTACTATTTTATTTATTTCGGTAGTTTCACTATTACTTAGTATTATATTTTTAGGAAAAAAAGAAGCAGCCAATACAGTTGTTGGTTCGTTCTTATTTCCTCTGTTTGTAACATTTACTTCTGGAGTAAGTTTGCCAATACCTAAAGATGATATGATGCTTGTTGCTATTTGTGGAGCGGTATTAATTGGGTTAGCTAATGGAATTATAGGTAGAACTGGTTTAGGTTCTGGAGGTATTGATTCTATAGTACATATTTTAGAAAAGAAACTAAAAATTTCTTCTGGAAAAGCATTCATGTTCTTTAATGGAATGGTTGTTATTATTGGTGGATTTAGATTTGGATGGAGAACACTTCTTTATGCGTTAATAATTCTTTATATAATTAGTATTGTTACAGATAAAGTTGTTATGTCAATATCAATGAATAAAACATTCTTTATAGTTACATCTAAAGTAGATGAAGTGAAAGATTATATATTAACAAATCTATCAAGAGGAGTTACTACTTTAACTGCTCATGGTGGATTTAGTGAACATAAACAAGAAGTTATAATGGCAGTTATTCCGACTTTAGAATATTTTAAAGCTAAAGAAGGTATATTAGAAATTGATCCAAACGCATTTTTTACAATAACTGATTCATATCAAGTATATGGACAAGATTCACATAGAAAAAAAAGAGAGGAGATAGATGATTAATGGAATTTATAAAAATGACAGATGTAGAAAAAGTTTATAAAACTGGTGTTACTGCCATTAGTGGACTAAATCTACAAATAAAAAAAGGTGATTTTGCATTTATAATTGGTGCTTCAGGTTCTGGAAAATCTACATTAATAAAAATGTTATATAGAGAAGAGAAACCGACTAAAGGTACAATTATAATAGGTGGAGTTAATGTTGGAAAACTTAGAAATAGAAAAGTATATAAATTAAGAAGAAAATTAGGAATAGTATTCCAAGATTTTAAATTATTACCAAAGTTAACTGTTTATGAAAATGTTGCTTTTGCTTTAGAGATGTATGGTTATCCAAAATCTGAAATTAGAGAAAAAACAATGAAAGCTATTGAATTAGTTGGTTTAAAAGATAAAGCAAAGGATTATCCAAATGAGTTATCTGGTGGACAAGTTCAAAGAGTTGCAATTGCAAGAGCAATAGTTAATTCACCAAAGTTATTAATTTGTGATGAACCAACTGGTAACTTAGATCCAGATATATCAATGGAAATTATGAAAGTACTAGAAGTAATTAACAATATGGGAACAACAGTTATAGTTGTTACACATGATAGAGATATAGTTAATAAAATGAAAAAGAGAGTTATAATGATAGACCAAGGTAGAGTTAAAAAAGATTATGAGAAAGGAACTTACGATAAAAATGAAAATACTAAGAATATTAATTAGAAATATAAGAGATGGTTTTAAAAATGTATTTAGAAATATAAGTCTATCAATAGCGTCTATATCATGTATAACAGTAACATTAATAATTGTTGCAGCTTCTATAGTAGGTTCTTGGAATGTTGAAAATTTCACTAAATTAATAAGAGATGATTTCACTATAGTAGCATTTATTAATAATAAAGCAACAGATGATGATAAATTAAAAATTGAAAAACAATTAGAAAAAATAAAAAATGTTGATTCAATAGAATTTATATCTAAAAAAGATATAATGGAAGAAATGAAACAAAGTAGTGATACTTTTAATACAGTTATGTCATCTTGGGGAGAATCTGAAAATCCATTAGATGATACATATCAAATAAGAGTTAAAAATGATGAAAAAATAAGTAAAACAGCAGAAAAAATTAAGAAAATTGAAAATATAGATAAAGTATCCTATGGTGAAGGTATGGTAGATTCAATGATCTCAATCTTCAAAATAATTAAAAATATATTAATAGTAATAGTAATTGCATTAGTAATAGTAACAGCATTCTTAATTGTTAATACTATTAAAATAACAATATTTAGTAGACAAGAAGAAATCGAAATCAAGAGACTAGTAGGAGCATCAAATTTCTCTATTAAACAACCATTTGTTATAGAAGGTTTAATAATAGGGTTACTTGGTTCAATAATTCCTATTTTAGTAACAATTTATGGTTATTCATATTTATATGATAAAACAGGTGGAAAGATTTTCTCACAATTTATTAAATTAGTAAAACCTTTCCCATTCTCAATATATGTTTCATTAATCTTATTGGCAATTGGTATACTAGTTGGTATGTATGGTAGTAATAAAGCTGTAAGGAAGTATTTAAAGATATAATGAAAAAAAGAGTAATAGTTTTATTCTTATTACTTATATTTTTAATACCAATAAATACCAAAGCCAAAACATTAGGTGAATTTAAAGCTGAGTTAAAAGCAGTACAAGAAGCTTTAGATAATAATCAATCAGAGATACAAGCTACTCAAGAAGAAATAGATTCAGCTAAAGCTAGAATTGAAGAGATTCGTACTGAAATGACATCTATTGATAATGAGATGATTGAAATTAATAAAAAAATAGCTCAATTAAATGAAAAAATATTAAAAAAAGACCAAGAAATAAAAGATTTAATGAAATATTATCAATTTTCTAATGGTGAATCTGCATATTTAGAATATTTATTTCAAGCAAAGTCCATAACAGATTTTATATATAGAATGTCAGTTACTGAACAATTATCTAAATATAATGATGAACTAATTAAAGAAATGCATGAGATGGTAGAACAAAATAATAAAAATATAAAAGATTTACAAGAAAAAGAAAAACAATTAAAAGCACTTCAAAAAGAAATGGGAGAAAAATTAGTTGTACTTGGTGGACAAATGAATTCATTAAATAATGACGAAGTACAATTAAAAGATGAAGTTGCAGCAGCTCAAGCAACTGTAGATCAATATGAAAGATTAGGTTGTAAAGATGATGAAGATGTTTCAGAATGTGCTAGAGGTAGTTTACCAGCAGGTACTAGATTCTGGAGACCTATGAATTTAGCATATATGACAGCTCCTTATGGATATAGTGCAGTATATGGTTCTACTTGGCATACTGGTGTTGATATGTCAACATATCGTTGGGATGCTGGTAATATATACTCTATATCAGAAGGAAGAGTAAGTTTTGCAGGTTATAATGGAAGTATGGGAAATGCTGTATACATTCACCATATGATTAATGGTAACGAATATACATCAATTTATATGCATTTAAGTGAAATATATGTAGGTTATGATGATTTAGTTACTAAAGATACTATTATAGGTAGAATGGGTAATACAGGAGATTCTCATGGTGCACACTTACATTTAAGCTTAGTAACATGTCATTTAAATAAAGATTGTTTCTATTATAGAAATTATACAGTTAACCCAGCTGATTATATTAATTTCCCTTCTGGATTATATGTGGATTGGAATGATAGAACTAGTTATTTCCAATAAAATTGTGATTAATATTAATCACAATTTTTTTATAAAAAAATCACTTCAGTTTATATATTTATGAGTGATTTTATGTTATAATTTTATAGTACAGGAGATATGTATGAAAAGAATAAGAAAATTATTATTAGTATTAATTATTTTGTTATTAACTGGATGTTCTGTTCAATATGATTTAACTATTAATAAAGATGGAACAGTTCATGAAAAAGTAGTGGCTTCTGAGATTACTAACAGAATGAAAACAAAAACTGGTCTTAATGAAAAACAATCTGTTGATTATTTATATGATATGTTTAATAGAGAAGGATTAAGAACTCATTTAGCTAGAAAGATCGATGGTGAAGTTACTAAAGCTACAGTAACAGGATCACATAAATCGGTAAAAGCTTTTACTAAAAATTTTAGTTCAGATATAGTTGAAAAAGCAACATATAGTGAAAAAGATGGAATTGTTACTTTAACAATGAATCAAAGTAAAGTTTTAGCTACTAATACAAGTAGAAGTATGGTTTATGATGATATTGTTATAAACATTACTGTACCTTATAAAGTTGTAGATCACAATGCTGATGTTCATGAAAGAAAACTTTATACTTGGAGAATTAATAAAGATGAAGATTTAAAGAAAATAAAGATTTCATATAAGAAAGATGAACTAGTAGATACAAAAATTTTTAATTTTGGTAAATTTAAATTCAGTTTAAGTTATCAATTTATGGTAATTAGTAGTATAATATTAATTATCGCTGTAATAGTATTTATAGTGTTTATAAATAATAAAAAGAATAATAGGATATAGGAGGTAAAATATGAGTTTTACTACAGTAATGTCTATTATTAAGAAAATAGTAGATGTATGTTTTGTTTGGGTAATTATATATTACGTTCTAAAAAATATTAGGAAAAATGTTAAATTATCAATGTTAATAAAAGGAATTATAGTTGTTGTAATTATAAAATTAATAAGTGATTATTTTGGATTAGTTACAATAGGTTTATTATTTGAGTATGTTATTACTTGGGGACCTTTAGCTATAATTATTATATTCCAACCGGAGATAAGAACAGCATTAGAACAACTAGGAAAAACTAAGTTGTTAGGAAGACATAAGACATTGACAGTAACAGAAAGAGAAAGATTGATTTCTGAACTTGGAATAGCATTAGATTATTTAAGAAAAAACAGAATAGGTGCTTTAATAGTTTTTGAAAGAGATACATCTTTGTTAAACTATATTGAAAAAGCAAAGAAGATTTATGCAGAAATATCTAATGAATTATTATGTGCAATATTCTTCCCAGATAACCCACTTCATGATGGAGGAGTTATTATTCAAGGTGATAAAATCACATGTGCTGGTGCAGTATTCCCAACAACAGTTGATATGAAATTTAGTAAAAGATTAGGTACTAGACATAGAGCAGCTATTGGAATCAGTGAAGAGAGTGACGCTATAGCAATAATTGTTTCTGAAGAAACAGGAAGAGTTTCAGTAGCTATAGGTGGTAAGTTAAGTTATAATTTATCGGTAGATGAAGTTAAATTAATGATTCTAGATGAATTGATGCCAAAATCTGAAGCATTTATAATAGAAAATGATGAAGAGGAGGATGACATAGATGAAATTAATTAAGGGTATATATAGATTTTTTGATAAAAGAGTAATTGTTCCAATAACAAAATTGTTTGTTAATATAGGTGGAGGTTTAAAGAAATTATATAAGCCTTTAGAATCAGTTGCTAAAACAAAGAGTAGTACTATTATTATTTCATTATTAATAGCTTTGGCTATATTTATATATGTTGATGGAAGAAGTACAACATTACTTGAAACAAATGCAAAAGTTCTTTATAATCAACCAGTCTCTGCTACATATAATAATGAAGAATATGTTGTTGAAGGATTACCTGAAACAGTAGATATTACAATGATTGGTACTAAAGCAAATTTATATTTAGCAAAACAATTATCAAATCAAGTAATCACAGTTGATTTAAGTGATTTAAAAGTAGGTACACATCAAGTTGAACTAAAATATAAACAACCTATATCAAATGTAGAATATAAATTAGATCCTTCATCAGTAAGGGTTACAATAAAGAATAAACAATCAATTACAAAAGAAGTAACAGAAGAAATAGTTAATTTAGATAAATTAAATACAAAATACGCAGTTAATGATGTAGTATTAATTAATTCATCTAATAAAAAGAAAGAAAAAACAGATGGAAAAGAAGAACAAGTAGAAGAAACAGAAATAAATTCAGTAGTAGTTAAAGGATCAGAAGAAAAAATTAAAGAAGTTTCAATAGTTAAAGCTTTAATTAATATATCTGATTTAAGTAATGAATTAAAAACTGGAGTAAATAAGATTCAAAATGTTCCTTTAGTAGCTTATGATAAAAATGGTAACATATTAGATGTTGAATTAGTTCCATCTAAAGTAGATGCTAAAATTAGCTTAGAGTCTAATAGTAAGGAAGTGCCAATCGAAGTAGTAACAAAAGGATTAGAAAATATAGTATTTGGTAAATCAATAGAATCTATTACAACAAATGTAAATAAAGTTACTATATATGGTACAAATGAAGTATTAGATCCAATAACAAAACTAAATGTTGATATTGATGTAACTGATTTAAAAGATAATAAGACTTATACTAAAACAATTAAAGTACCTAAAGGAGTTAGAGAAATATCTAATAAAACAGTAACTATTAATGTTAAACTAGGTGATGAATCATCAACTGAACTTTCTGGAGTTAAATTAAGTTATAAAAACTTAAATAATGATTATGTAGTTCAAGTAACTCAAGATAGTACAACAGAAATACCAGTAATATTAAAGGGTGTTGATTCTGTCATTAAAGAGATAAGTGCAACTGATATTGAAGCATTTGTTGATTTAAAAGGATTAGATCCAGGTGAACATACTGTTGATGTAACAGTAACTGGTTCTGATAATAAAGTAATATATAAACCAAAGATTACTAGTGTTAAAGTATTAATAATAAAGAAATAGATTTAAATCTATTTCTTTTTTTTGCATAAAAAAAATTCCCTTTAGGAATTATTTGTCTTCAGTATTATTTTTCTTTTTACAATATTTTTTATTAATTACTTTTACTTTTTTACCTATTCTTTTTTCGAATCTTTTTCTAACACCATCTGGTAAGTTTTTCTTAATTACTTTCATACTATCCCTCCGTTTGCAATATAATTATACCTTTTTTGTAAATTTATATCAAGTAAAATGCTATATTTGTTGACATTCTTGATAAAATTTAGTAAAATCTATCTTGGTACATTTAAAAACCCCACATAAAGAATTAACTGTGGGAAAGTTAATTCTATAAAGAAAGGGAAAGAGAAAATGAACACATTTATGGCTAAAAAGTCAGATGTTAAGCGTGAATGGTTTGTTATTGATGCTGAAGGTAAAAATTTAGGCCGTGTAGCATCAAAAGCAGCACACATTTTACGTGGAAAACACAAAGCAATTTTCACACCTCATGTTGATTGTGGAGATTATGTTATCATAGTAAATGCAGACAAAGTTAATTTAACTGGTAATAAGTTAGACGCTAAGATGTATTATAATCATAGTGGATACCCAGGAGGATTAAGAGAAAGAACTGCTAGAGTAATGAGAGAAAAATATCCAGAAGAAATGCTTGAAAGAGCAGTAAAGGGAATGCTTCCAAAAGGAAGATTAGGTAGAGCTATGGGAAAGAAACTATTTGTTTATAGAGGTTCTGAACATAAACATCAAGCTCAACAACCTAAGAATTTAGAGTTTTAAGGAGGAAATAATTGATGGCAAATAAAGTTTATCAAGGTACAGGACATCGTAAATCTTCTATCGCTAAAGTAACTATGTTTTCTGGTAATGGAAAAATTACTGTAAATGGAAGAGATGTTAATGAATATTTCCCATTTCCAACATTGGTTATGGATTTAAAACAACCATTAACTTATACTAATACAGAAGACAAATTTGATGTAGAAGTAGTAGTTAAGGGTGGAGGTTTCTCTGGACAAGCTGGAGCAATTCGTTTAGGAATTACTAAAGCATTACTTGAATATGATAAAAATACTGATCCTACTTCTGATTCATCTTTCAGAAAAATTCTAAAAGCTAAAGGTATGATTACTAGAGATTCTAGAATTAAAG
>Ga0129307_1000815_pt1 | contig 42130 bp, 34 predicted proteins | sample P1105metagenome_FD_94437 | JGI IMG/M metagenome (GOLD analysis project Ga0129307, IMG submission 94437) | Capybara group fecal microbial communities from Wisconsin, USA - P1105 metagenome | ecosystem: Host-associated > Mammals > Digestive system > Large intestine > Fecal | place: USA: Wisconsin...
AAACGACGGCGAGAACAAGGGTACTGTTACTCTGAACGGCAACACCTACGACATCAGGAAGACAATGCGCTACAACCAGCCTTCGCTGGACGGCACAGCAACCTTCCCGCAGTACTGGAGCGTACGTCAGAGAAGCGGTTCCCAGAACAACACAACAAACTATATGCAGGGCACTATCGATGTAACCAAGCACTTCGACGCATGGAGCAAGGCAGGCCTTGACATGTCGGGTACACTTTATGAGGTATCCCTTAACATCGAGGGCTACAGATCCAACGGCTCCGCAAATGTAAAGAAGATCAGCTTCGGCGATCCTCCGACTACCACCACCTCCGGCGGCGGCCAGATAATAACTACCACGACCAAGCTCAAAACACAGGTAGAGCCCGACGCAAACGGCTATTACTTCATCAATAATTTTGAAAACGGTGTTGACGGCTGGGCCGGCAGAGGTCAGGCTGCAGTCGGTCAGGGAACAGGCTTCAATAACACCAAGGGCATAAAGGTAACAGGCCGTAAGGACAACTGGAACGGTGCTGCCATAGACCTCGATCCCGATACCTTCAAGCCCGGCGAGACCTATAGCTTTGGCGCTGTTGTTATGCAGGATTCCGAGGCCTCCGCTGATTTCAAGCTCACTCTCCAGTACAGAGACAGCTCGGGCTCGGATAATTATGTAATGGTGGCTACGGGTACGGGAAACAGCGGCGAATGGATCGATCTTTCCAACCAGTCATATACTATCCCGGCCGATGCAAGCGAGCTCGTACTTTACGTTGAGCTTCCCGAATCTCTTGCAGACTTCTATATGGACGGCGCTTACGGCGCAAAGAAGGGTACTCCTTCACCCATATTCGACGGTTCCGGTCCCGTATCCAACGGACTCCGCGGCGATACCAACTGCGACGGCATTGTTGATGTATATGATCTTATCCCAATGAGGAAGGGCATACTCGGCATTATGTCGGGCGGCGGCACAGCACCTCCCAACTCCGACCTCAACGGCGACGGAGATGTTTCTATTGCAGATCTCGTACTTCTCACAAAATACCTCCTCGGTGCGGAGAAGATGCCTGAAATCACTACCACATTACCACCCACTACTACTACCACAAAGCAGATAGTTACCACGACCACGCAATCAAGCAGCAGCGGTCAGAATCTCAACGCCAAGATAAGAAATGATATGCCCACATCCGTTCCCAGCGGAGCCGAGCAGTCAAGTCAGTGCAAGGTAGAGAAGAAGACCTATTTGTGTAAATACACGGGCAAACAGAAGAGCTGCAACGTTATCCTGCCTCCCAACTACGATCCCAGCAAGAAGTACCCTGTAATGTACATTCTCCACGGTATCATGGGCAGCGAGGACGATATGAAGAACGGCTTCGGCACTCAGAGTCTCATGACGGGACTTATGAAGTCCGGTAAGGCTGAGGAATTCATCGCAGTTACCCCGAATATGTTCACAAGCAAGACAATGAACGGTCCGAGCGGTATCAACCAGCAGACCTGTGCAGAATATGACAACTTCCTGTACGATATAGCTGACAGCCTTATCCCGTTTATCGAAGAGAATTATTCTGTAAAGACAGGCAGAGAGAACAGAGCCATCACAGGCTTCTCAATGGGCGGCCGTGAGGCTATCTACATCGGACTTATGCGTCCAGACCTCTTTGCTTACGTTGGCGGAGCTTGTCCCGCTCCCGGAATCACTCCCGGTGCCGACAGCTGGATGCAGCATCCCGGCTGTATGCAGGAAAGCGAGATGAAGTTCAGAGACGTAGGTCCCGAGCCTTACGTATTCATGATAACAGGCGGCACGAATGACGGTACTGTAGGCACATTCCCCAAGCAGTACAGCGATATTCTCACAAGAAACGGTGTCGATCACGTATATCAGTCTATCCCCGGAGGCGGACACGGTGAAGACAGCGTTAAACCGCACCTTTACACATTCATGAGGTATGCTTTCAAATAAGCCTAACATGATATAGTACAAATAGGAACAGCGCTCTGTAAAGAGCGCTGTTCCGTTTTCGGATTATAAAAAACCAGGGCAGTATCGCCGCGGTGATACTGCCCGTTCTGTTTATTATTTATCCGCCAAGTTTACGACAGCCTTTTTCAGAGCTATGAGATCGAACGAATCGACCCTGCCGTCCTTGTTCATATCCGATGCAAGGAACTTATCCTTTGAAAAATCATCGGACTGACCAAGCAGATACTTCTGAAGCAGCACTGCGTCAGCGATCTTCAGCACACCGTCGCCGTCAAGGTCGCCCATGACTCCGTTGAAGATCTCGCCCTTTATCTCAAAATCCGAGGATATGAGCTCATATTTGTTTCCGCCTGTGTCCTCGGCAGTGATCTTATATGTGTACTCCCCTGCATACAGGACTCCGAATTTGATGTTATGGTCAAAATATGAGGAAAGATCATACCTTTCAGCCTTAGGAGCCGCCTCTGCATACTGGCTCGTAGGATCTCCACCGCGGAAATAAACCCCGCCCCATACCTTTGCAATCGGCAGATTAGAGGTTATAACGCCTCTAAGCGAAAAGGATTTTCCCGCCTCAAGGGTACCCTCCGGAGCCGTTGAGCTCTCTATCTTCATTCCCGGCTGTATCTCGGAAATACGCTTCATATAAGCCATTGAGGAATAGCCCTTCACTCCGTTGTATTCAACGTGAGCCCATTCGCCGTTGCCCTTTGTGACCTTGAATTCCGCACCTGCGGGAATCTGCCCCGCAACCGCAGAGGAAGCGCTGTGGCCGCTTCTGATATTCAGGTAGGTATTTACGTCCTTTGTGGTATATATCCCCGCATACTCATCTGAGCAGGAACAGTCCGGGACAGTTGCAGCAGGCGGATTTCCGCCGCCGTTATTGTCCGAATACGTAAAATAAGTCAGCGGATCATAATATGTGGCTGCGGGCCAGCCCGCAAGCAGCTTCGTACATATTCCGAAATGGATATGATTTCCCGTAGCCGCACCAGTAGAGCCGACCTTTGCAATAACATCGCCCTGCTTTACCTTTGTGCCCGCAGTAACGAGCATCTGTGAAGCATGGGCATAAAAGGTATATATCCCAAGCTCTGCATTGTAAATTATAACTATATATCCGTAGCCGTCCTTCCAGTCGGCAAAGGTGACCTCTCCACCGCAGGCAGCATAAATATTGCTTCCGCCGTCAGCTTCTATATCAATTCCGTTATGATGAAGGGAATTATCTTCATAGTTTCTTGCCGAGTCAAAATATGTGGTTATGTTCTTGAATTTCGGCTCTGCCGGCCATACTGCATAGGCGGCAGCATTTGCTGTGATGTCAAAGGGAACACATATCCTTACTGTGAAAATCAGTGCCAGCGATACGATGACCGCTGCCGCTCTTTTTATCACATTCTTCATAGTATCTTCTCCTTAAGCAGTAAAAATCATTTGCCGATATATATATTACCATATTTTTGATGAAAAGTCAATCCGGACAGCTGCATTGTACAGAGGAAAGCAATTTTTGCAGCGTCAGGAAACAATTTACATATGCGGGGCCAGGCCTGTTTCTATTGACAAGCTGCGAAAAAAAGAGTAAAATATTATTTGTCAGTAAATACTAACCAAAGGAGATGAAAATATGATAAAAACCATAATAAAAATAGACGGTATGATGTGCGGTATGTGCGAAGCGCACGTCAACGGAGCTGTCCGTGCCGCCGTGGCCGCCAAGAAGGTAAGCTCCTCTCACAGCAAGGGCGAAACCGAGATCATCTCAGATGACGCACTTGATGAAAACGTACTGAGAGAGGCTATCGAAAAGGACGGCTATAAGGTTCTTGATATAACCTCCGTACCCTATGAAAAGAAAGGACTTTTCGGCAGAAAATAAGCAAAAGCTCCGCAGGTCAGCCTGCGGAGCTTTCTTATTTCTTTTCTGTCAGGAAGAATTCCTGTATCTTCTTGGTAAACAGTGTCAGGTAGCGCAGGCACGGCTCTGCGATAATCGAGAAGTTAACGCAGAGGATTATGCAGCGGTTCGACATGGATGTTATCGAGAAAAGATTGCTGACGAATATCATACAGCAGGCAAGTCCAACGCCGCAGAGTATCCACAGCCACATCTTATATATATCCATGGGCTTGCTTATCTGGAACACGATCATCATACCGACTATGCTCATCAGTATGGTCGAAGCCGTCGCTATATCCGTAGGTGCAACGCTGAATATATTTCCGAAATATACCATAGCGCAGACAACAATAACGTCCGTCAGCGCCGCCGGCAGCGCCTTGAGCAGTATATTGGTTATAAAGCGTCCGCGGATAATATCCTTGTTAGGCATCTGCGACAGGAAAAACGCAGGAATACCGATAGTGAACACGCTTATAAGCGAGAGCTGTGCCGGCTTCAGCGGATATGAAAGACCGAAGCAGATAAACAGTACGGATATTATGAGTGAGAATATATTCTTTACTATGAAAAGACTTCCCGAGCGCTCAAGATTGTTAACGACCTTTCTTCCCTCTGCAACAACATTCGGCATTTTGGAGAAGTCAGACTCCAGCAGCACCAGCTGTGCAGCCTGAGCGGCTACGTCGCTTCCCGAAGCCATTGCAACTGAGCAGTCCGCGTCCTTCAGTGCAAGCACATCGTTTACGCCGTCGCCCGTCATGGCAACTGTCCTGCCCGCTTTTTTTAGAGCTCTGACAAATTTTCTCTTCTGCTCGGGAGTAACTCTTCCGAATACTGTATACCTCGTCACAGCGTCCCTTATGGCGCTTTCGGTGGTGAGGGTTGTGGCGTCAACGTACTCCCCTGCATTCTTTATGCCCGCCTGCTTGGCGACCTCGGATACGGTAACGGGATTATCGCCGGATATTACCTTTATCTCCACTCCCTGCTCCTCGAAGTATCTGAATGTCTCGGGAGCGTTTTCACGGATAGGATTGGACATTATTATAAAGCATATGGGCTCTGTCTGAGCTGTGAGCTCCTTGCCGTCCGGAGTTCCCCTGTATCTGCCGAAGGCAAGCACACGGTAGCCCTTGCGGCTGTAGGAGTCAATAAGGCTCTTATGCTCCTTTACTCCATCTTTAAGGATAAAATCAGGTGCGCCCATGACAAAAGCTTCCTTCTCGAAGGAAACGCTGCTGTATTTGAATTCCGATGAGAAGCCCGTGGTAGAGACCACTGTTCTTCCCGCAGGACGGTGGAAGTGGTTCTTCACAGCCGCCATGGTCTCGTTGTCGGAATCCTGAGCCGCCGCAAAATCGCTGAGGAGACCCTGTATCACATCGTCGTCATAATCGTCAGACGCTCTTACTACTGCGGATACGGACATACTGTTCTCGGTTATGGTACCTGTCTTGTCCACACAGAGTACGTCTACGCGGGCAAGGGTCTCGATACATTTCATGTCGTGAACGAGTACCTTTCCGAGAGCAAGCTTCATGGTGCTGATAACAAGAGCAACGCTTGCCAGCAGGAAAAGTCCCTCGGGTATCATTCCTATGACAGCCGCCACCATTGACTGCACGCTTGCTCTGATACTCTCATGGTTTATATAGTAAGCCTGATAGAAGAGAATGCTTCCTATCGGTATTATGGCAAAGCCCGCAAACTTTACTATCCTGTTCAGTGAGCGTATCATCTCGGACTGCTCGCCCTTGCGCGATTTCTTGGCCTGGAGGGTAAGTCTTGATATATAGGACTGCTTTCCCACCTTTTCAAGCCTTGCACGGCATGAGCCCGATACCACATAGCTTCCCGACATGAGCTTGTCGCCGGTCTTTTTTGTTATCTCGTCGGACTCGCCTGTAAGAAGGGATTCGTTTACCGATGCGTTTCCATCTACCACAATAGCGTCTGCGCTTATCTGATTTCCCGCCTTGAAAATTACTATATCATCAAGTACCAGTTCCCTTGAAGGAACAGTCCTTATCTCTCCGTCGCGGACTACCGTTGAGACAGGTGCATTGAGCACCGTTATCTTGTCGAGAACAGCCTTTGATCGGAGCTCCTGTATAATACCTGTCAGAGCATTGGCTATGATAACAGGCATGAATGTCAGATCACGGTATGAGCCGACGATTATCAGCAGTACCGATAGTATGACGAAAATAAGGTTGAAGTAGGTAAAGATATTGTCCGAAAGTATCTCCTTGACGGTCTTGGAGGGAGATTCAACGGGCTTGTTGTCGAAGCCCTCCTCCATACGCTGGGTTACCTGCTCGGAGGTAAGACCCTTGTGGAAATCGGCCTTTATCCTTACGGGATCTATAAAATCAAGATCGCGGAATTCACTGGTTTTCATTATGTCAAAAACACCTCGCAAATAATACTTATTTTATTATACCATATATAAAGGAAAAAAGCAACAGCCGCAGGATAAAACCTCACAGATCAGGTCATCAGGGTGAACGCCGCGGAATAATGTCAACCAAAATCTTCAAAAGCGGTTGACATTCATAAAAAAATGTGATATAATAGCCTCATATCCCATAAGGAGGTTTTAATTTTGTCACAATCCGTTACTGTAAAAAATCCCAAAAAGACCTTTTCAACAAAGGACATCACCCTGACAGCAATGTTTACCGCACTGATGGTCGTATGCTCATGGATAACCGTACCCGCAGGCACTATCGTATTCACATTGCAGATATTCGCAATTTTCTGCGCACTTGAGCTTCTCGGCGGAAAGAACGCCATGCTCGCGATACTCACCCATATACTTCTCGGAGCTGTCGGGCTTCCCGTTTTTTCAGGCTTCAAGGGAGGTATAGGCGTGCTGCTCGGACCTACGGGCGGCTACATATCGGGCTTCGTCATAATGGCAGCGGTATACTGGGCAGGAACAAGTCTGCTGAGCAGCAGGCTTCCCGTCCGCATCTCTCTCATGCTTTTCGGCCTTATCCTGTGCTATACCTTCGGCACGATATGGTTCGTATACGGCTACTCCAAGGGCGGCAGCGCCATGACCTTCAGGAGAGCAACAGAGATATGCGTTATTCCCTTTGTCCCCTTTGACCTTCTGAAGCTTGCACTTGCCCTGCTCATCTCCGGACGCATAAAAAAGCTGACAGACAAGATATAACAGTCTTTCACCCTCAGAAAGCGATAAACCGCCTGTAATGTGAGCTCTCACGGACACAGGCGGTTTGTTTATTTATAGAGGTCATTCCTCTGGCTGCTTGTCTTCGGCAAGGAACTCCTTCAGCGCGTCCAGCTGCTTTGCGGCAGTCCGTCTTCCGATACGGTAGACCTCCCTCATAACATCGGGATCATGCTCTACATGGCCTATGGGGAGCACTTCCGGCGGAGCGATAACGAATACCCTGCCCTCCTCCTCGGCGCTGCGGATGTACTTCAACTCACTGTTGTACATCTTATGACGGTTCGCCACAGCCTTTATGAGCTCGGGATACTTGTGATATTTCAGCTTTATAAGAGCCTTCATGCCCGCAGGTCCTTTAACGTAGTCACGGGGCTGAGTGAGAACAGCAACGTTCCGCTCGCAACCGCGGCTCTCTATGAATCTGAGTGGTATGGAATCGGCAATGCCGCCGTCCAGCAGCTTATATCCGCCTACCTCTACAATACGGGCAGCGACAGGCATGGAAGCGGAAGCCCTCACCCACTCCAGCTCGTCATAGTCTATATGTCCGCACTTGTGATATACGGCCTTGCCCGTGGTTATATCCGTGCACACCACCCAGAACTCCATAGGTGACGAATTGAAAGCTTCATTATCAAAGATGTCCAGCTTTTCGGGAATAGTATGGTAACAGAATTCCGCTCCGAACATATCTCCCGTCTTTATGAGAGAGCCTGTGCTACAGAAGCGCTTGTCATTGCAGAAACGCGTATTGTAGCGTATAACGCGGCGTATCTGTCCCGACTTGTAGTTGCAGCCGAAAGCCGCACCTGCGGAAACTCCGACTGCCGCGTCGAATGTTACATCATTTTCCATGAGGATGTCGATAACGCCTGCGGTAAAAAGTCCGCGCATAGCGCCGCCCTCGAGTACGATACCGTGTTTCATCTCTTTCTCCCTTTTTAATTAAAGTTGTTAGTGATCAGTGCTTAGTGATTAGTAAATAGTAAGTAGAAAAAAGCATAAAACTTTCAAACTAAGCACTGATCACTATTCACTAAAAACTAATTAGAAAGGAGCTGTAATAAACAGCTCCTCATGTCGTCAATTGTCGCTGAGATCGTAAGGCTGCTCCTCATTTGAAAGAGCCACCTCGATGACCTTTCCGTAAAAGCCGGCAGGATTGAGAAGTATCTTCTCGCCTATGAGCTTCGCCTGCGTCATATCCGGAGCATACAGCCGCATATCCATTAAGTCAAAGCTGCTGTCTATGCACCTTACATGGACATAATAGCCGTTACCCACAGGCTCGTACTCGATCTTGAGCTCCTTTTCGTACTGTATACGGGCAAAATAGCGAAGCGCCGCAAGCACCAGCTTGTCCCTGTATGACTTTTGAACATAGTTCTTCAGCTGCTTTGCGCACTCTCTGCCCTTAGGCTGCAAAACGTATTTTTCTTCATCTTTTTCGTCCTTTTCGAGAACTATGAGCCCGTTTTTCAGCAGATACCCCACTGAGTCCTGATAGTAAAAGTAGTTTATCACGCCCGTGCCGATAGCTATGTCATAAAGCTGGTCGGGATTTACGGGACGGTCTATCTTGTACAGCAGATAACATAGCAGTATATTCAGTGTTGGAACGTCCTTTATCTCAGTATCTGCACGCTCTGCCATTTTCATTATGTTTTCGTCCTGCATAAAGCTCCACCTTAACAGAAATTCGGATAATCCAGCATATGTGAGAGTAGTGCGATGTTCACCGCTGCCTCCACACAGGGAACTGCCGCGGGAACGCTGCATGGGATATGCTTTGCGCTCTCAGCCTTTTCACTGGTCATATCGCGGTAATTGACAGCCTGCTGCTCGCCGGGAATATACTCCGAGGGCTTTAAGGCCACTCTGAGAGTTATGGGCATTCCCGAGGATATACCGCCGAGTATGCCGCCGTGGTTGTTGGTTTTGGTGAGCACATGACCGTGCTCGCTGACATAGAATTCGTCGTTGTTCTGGCTTCCGAGCATTCTCGCCGAAAGGAAGCCTGCTCCGAATTCAAGTCCGCGGACGTTGGGTATGCCGAATATGAGCTGGGCAATGTTGTTCTCAAGTCCGTCGAATATGGGCGAGCCGATACCCGCAGGCACATTTACAGCCGCACACTCGATGACGCCGCCGAGGGACTCGCCGCCCTCGTGAGCCTTGCTTATATCCTCCGCCATTTCCCAGCCCTTGCGGTCGTTGATAACGGGAAAATCCTTATTTCTTACGCTCAGTATGCCGTCGCGGGTTATATTCACGGGATCAAAAGGATTATCCCGTACATTGTGTATCTGAAGTATATGAGCGCCCGTATAGATACCTCTTCTCTCAAGTATCTGAGCGCAGACAGCTCCCGCAAAACAGAGCGGAGCTGTAAGTCTGTCGGAAAAATGTCCGCCGTCGCGGACGTCGTTAAAGCCCCTGTACCTTACGGCTCCCGTATAGTCGGCATGGCCGGGACGTACAAGGCTGTCAAGACCGTCATGCTGAGGAGCGGTCGTATCCGTATTCTGAAGGAATGCGCACAGAGGAGTGCCTGTTGTGCGGTCGTTGAATATTCCCGACATAATATGAGGCATGGAATTGACGGCAGCACCGCTGCCGCAGGAATATCTTCTTGCCATGAAGCGTGATAGCTCCTCGGCGTCAATGTATTCTCCGGGGGGAAGGTTGTCCACAGTAACGCCTATTGCAGGCCCGTGGGCTTCTCCGAACATGGAGACAGATATTCTACTATTCCAGAATGATGACATTTGCTTTACCTCCGAGCATTGAATAGTCGTCAAAGAAAGCGGGATATGACTTCTCCGCAGCCTCGGCTCCCCTTATGATGACCTCGCCGTCCGTGCGGGTAGCCGCTATGGCCGCCGCCATAACTATCCTGTGATCGCCGCTACCGTCCACAACTCCGCCGTGCATGGCTCCGGTTGGGTGTATGATAAGTCCGTCATCGGTCACCTCAACACTGCCGCCCATGGCGTTGAGCATAGCCGCCGTGGTCTGTAAGCGGTCGCTTTCCTTTATTTTAAGTCGTTTAGCATTGTATATTACCGAATCGCCGCTGCCGAAGGCTCCCAGAACTGCAAGAATTGGCACAAGATCGGGAATATCCGAGCAGTCGGCTCTGTAGCTGCCTATATTGCCATTATAACACATATCGCTTATAATTTCAAGGATTTTCTTGTCGCCCTGAACGCTGTTTTCGTCGAGATTACGGAGCTTTACCTCAGAGCCGAGGGCATTTGCAACGCAGAAAAAGGCTGCCTGCGAGTAGTCTCCCTCTATCCGCTCGTCATGGGAAGCATATCTCTGTCCGCCCTTTACGCGGAAGCCCTCCTCTGTTTCTGTGACGGAAACGCCGAAGCGTCGCAGAGTATCAATGGTTATATCAACGTACGGACGGGATTCGAGGTGTGAGGTAAGAACTATCTCCGAATCGCCCTCCAGCAGCGGAAGTGCAAAGAGAAGTCCCGTGATGAACTGCGATGACACGTTGCCCTCTATCTCGAATCTGCCGCTTTTAAGTCCGCCCGATACGGTAAAGGGCATAGTATTCTGATAACCGAAGCTAACACCATTTTTGCCAAGCTCACGGATAAATATGTCGATAGGGCGCTGGGGCAGTCTTCCTCTGCCGCGGAATTCAGTATTGCTGCCGAGAGCCGCCGCTATGGGAATAATAAAACGAAGAGTGGAGCCGCTCTCGTTGCAGTCGATAACGCAGTCCCGCACCTTTCTGCCGCCGGCTCCCCTTACTGTGATGTCTCCGCCGTTAACGGTAAATTCAGCTCCGAGAGCCGTCATTGCGCCTATTGTAGCCTCAATGTCCTTTGACATGGTAACGCCGCCGAGATGCGAAACTCCGTCAGCAAGGGCGGCGCATATTATTGAACGGTGTGCGCAGCTCTTTGATGCGGGAACGCTCAGCTCCCCGCGAAGAGTTGACGGGCTTATCCTTATATCCATGCTCAGCCCTCCATAAGTCGGCAGAATTCGGTGAAAGGCACCTTAACTATCTCGCACTTGCCGATCTCCTTGCATATGATATAGTTTATATCCCTTGCTTCGTTCTTCTTGTCCTTTGAGCAGAATGGCAGAAGCTCACTAATGGGAATATCGCTGCCTGTGGGGAGCTTATACGCCTCACAGCACTTCTTCAGTCTCTCAGAGAGCTGAGGAGCCAGCCTGTCCGTTATCATGCACATCCCCGCCGCAACTCCCGCTCCGTGGGAAATTCCCGTATAGTTATGCCAGCCCTCTATGGCATGACCGAGAGTATGACCGAAGTTGAGTATCATGCGCTCTCCCCTGTCAAACTCGTCATTCTCTACCACCTGACGCTTTATATCTATACATCTGTAAACCATCTCGTCCATTATATCATCAACTGTGGCAAGATCGCGTGACTCCATGAGTTCAAAAAGCTGCTTGTCCCGTATCATGCCGTATTTTATGCACTCGCCCATTCCCTCGGAAAGTACCTCGGCAGGGAGAGTTTTCAGAGTGTCGCTGTCGCATATAACGAGAGCGGGCTGCTTGAACGCTCCCACAAGGTTCTTGCCACCCTTTATATCAATGGCAGTCTTGCCGCCAACAGATGAATCCACCTGTGCAAGAAGTGTGGTGGGTATCTGCACGAAATCCACTCCGCGAAGGTATGAAGCCGCCGCAAATCCTGTTATATCGCCGACAACTCCGCCTCCGAGAGCTATTATGACGTCGCTCCTGGTAATTCCGCTGTCGCAGAGGAAATCAAAGATCCTCCCAAGATTAGCAAGACACTTTGACTGCTCCCCGTTCGGGAAAGAATATACGCTGCATTCAAATCCCGCTCTGTTCATGGACTCAAGTACAGCCGGAAGATGAAGCCCTTCTACTATATCATCGGTTATGACCGCAGCTCTGCGGCTCTTTGTCACCTCTGCGATGTATTCACCGCATTTTGCAATCCCGCCGCGCTCTATGAGCACATTGTAAGGAGAGCTGGTCCTGACGAAAACCTTTTTCATTATAATTCCTCCGTTTTTTAACGCCTGTAAAACAAGCGTCAGACATCAAAAAAATTATACCATACTGCCTGTTCGCTGTCAACACTTTTCTGATATAAAGCTTTTAATCGCTAAAGCTAAGCCAACAAAAGAGCAGGCTGATATTTGTGCAAATCCAACAAACTATTAAACATTATTTTTATCACATTGTTTTATTAACACAAAATTCATAATTTATTTATGAATGATACATCTTCATGTGTTATAATGATACCGAAAAAATATTAATTTTTTATTATGGGCTTATGCCCGCTCAGGGAGGGATATGAATGAATGCAGATGAATTTATCACATCACTGGGAAAGTTTATAAAAACTGCACAGACATCGCCCGACATGAAGCAAAAAGATACTGCCGAGGCTATGGCTGAGGTCTGCCGTGCCCTTAAAGTCGGAAAGATCGAGCTTTTCATATACGAAAACGAGGCTTCCGAGCATCTTGGGCTTTACACCTATCATTGCATCTACGACAGCGGACTTCCCTGCGGAAAAGAAAAAATCGAAAAACGCTTTGTTGCAATAGATGAAAATATCGTAATGTATAAAGTCAGCAGGGTTGACAGCGCTGAAAGCTGGGACACGGACGAAAAAGAGGAGATCGAGCTTCTCATTTTCATGATAAGCGCCTACAGCAGCCGCAACCGCTTGCAAAAACTCTCACATCACCTTACCTACTTCGACAGCGAACTTGATATGTACAATCTGCGGCAGTTTATGAAGAACATCAGAACGCTCTGCAAGGAAGAGCGTATTGATGAATATGTCGCTGTTTATTTTAACCTGAAACACTTCTCGGTCGTAAATCAGCAGATAGGCCGTGAAAACGGTACCCGCGTAATGCGCAGATACATAGGTCTTTTCAAGGATATGCTGGATGGGGACGAACTGGTATGCCGTATAGGCGGTGACAATTTCATACTTCTTCTCAAACAGGAAAAGCTTGACAAGGCTCTTGACATACTTTCCGGCAGAGGTATCAATGTTGACGAGAACCGTCCCGAAAGGATCCGTATTTCCGCTACCGCAGGCGTTTACGTCATTCCCGATATGGAAAGCTTCATTCTGCCCACGGATATAATGGACAGAGTAAGTATGGCCTTTCATCTTGCCAAGTCATCCATCAAGCGGGACGTGGTGTTCTTTGACGACGCATTGCTGGCAAAAAGCAAGTTGAACGCCAACATTACTGCTTCATTCCCGAGAGCTATCGAGGATCATGAGTTCATCGTCTACTATCAGCCAAAGATCTCCCTGAATGGACTAAAAGTTGCAGGCGCAGAGGCACTTTGCCGCTGGATGCACAATGGGCGGCTCATCCCTCCCGCAGATTTTATCCCCGTTCTTGAACAGGGCGGAGATATATGCACGCTGGACTTCTATATGCTGGACACTGTCTGCCGCGATCTCAGAAGATGGCTCGATATGGGCATGAATGCAGTCCGCGTTTCAGTTAATCTCTCCCGCCGCCATCTTGCAGATATGGATCTTCTCGAGCATATAGTAACTATAATCGACAAGTATAAAGTTCCACATGAATACATTGAAATAGAGCTTACCGAAACTACGACCGACGTCGAATTCAAGGATCTGAAACGCACTATAAACGGTCTTCAGAAAACAGGTATCTCAACATCCGTCGATGATTTCGGTATCGGATATTCATCGCTCAATCTCATCAAGGAGATCCCCTGGAACGTGCTGAAGCTGGATAAAAGTCTCCTTCCCCAGAAAAACGATAACGAGGATATACCAAAAAGCATTATGTTCAAATACATAGTATCTATGGCCCAGGAAATGGGACTCGAATGCATCGCAGAGGGAGTCGAGACCGCAGAACACGTCAGTATCCTCACAGAGAGCAGCTGTGATCTTGCTCAGGGCTTTTATTTCGACAGACCCCTCCCTGTGGAGGAATTTGAGACAAGGCTCAGAAATTACACCTATACGCTGTAAAACAGTAGGCTGTCTTATAGGACAGCCTGCTTTTTTACATCCGGCTATTGACTTTTTAGTATAATATATGATATAATTGTAACGATGTGCCGGTGTGATGGAATTGGCAGACGTGACGGACTCAAAATCCGTTGGTGGCAACACCGTGCGGGTTCGACCCCCGCCACCGGCACCAGCGGGAAGCCCCCGCAGACGGATTCGCGTTTCACTTCTTGTGGAACGCGATTTTTTTCCGCGAAGAAAATGGTATACCGATCATTATATAAAATAAAACGCAGTTCCTTTTACAGAACTGCGTTTTTAACTTCTGTTTGTTCTTTAAATATCTTTCTCTCATTATATCCGAACAGTTCAGCCGGATACTTCCGCCGCACTGCCTGATATATTCTTCATTATCTTCTTGGTTTGCTGCTGTTCACGCCTTTGTTTCCGCTGCTGCCCGATGAACTGCTCTTGTTCATCTGCTGGGCGTCTGTCTTCTTTTCAGGCGGCGCAACGACTCTTTTAGGCACTATGAATTTATTGTACTTTCTGTTTGTCTTAACATCATTGAGTATGAAGCCCAGCATATTTGCTTCAAAGAATTCAATCCTGCTCATTGCAGAGTCAATATCGGCTAATGATGTATCGTTGTATCTTGCCACCATTATCATTCCCGAAACCTTTTTTGAGATCTCAACCGCATCGGTGAAGAAGTTAACGGCAGGCGTATCTATGATGATATAGGTATACTTTTCCTCAAGCTTTTCGATAATCCTGTCCATATTCTCGGAGGCAACGAGTTCAGAGGGATTGGATACAGCCTCGCCTGCGGTAATAATGTCGAGCTTGTCCATAAATGTCTTCTTTATGCATTTATCCAGCCATGAAATATCGGTCAGTGCATTTGAAAGGCCTCTTTTTTCGCTGGTGCGGAATATCTCGTGCAGAACAGGATTCCTGAGGTCAGCGTCTATAAGCAGCACCCTGTTTCCGCCCTGAGCAAGAGTAATGGCTATATTTGCAACTGTAACGGATTTTCCTTCAAATGGCTCAGCCGAAGAAATTGATATTACCTTCTTTTCATAGGCAGAAAGAGTATAGATTATACTTGTACGGATAGCCTTATAGTTTTCAATGACGGTATAAGGCACATTCTTGTCGACCAGACTGACAAACGGACTTTTCTTGTCGCCCTTTATGAGCTTGCTCTTGAAATGTCCGACCTCTCCAATAACTGCCTTATCATATCTGTCGCCAAGGGCATTGACCTCTCTTACGGAATCGTCAAAGAAGTCCATCAGGAAGATAAGGAGAAGTGAAAAGAGTATCGCAGAAACAGCTCCGAGAGCGGTATTCTTCACCATGTTCGGCGATACGGGAACACCGTTGTATCTTGCCCATGACATATACTGAGCCTTGCAGCCGCTTCCGATAGCCTTCTGAAGGTATATATCGGAGTATACGGCAAAATAGTTGCATATAGCCACAGATACTTCGGGATCCTTTGTTATGACCTGCATCTTGAGAACGAGGGTGTCGGGAACGCTTTCGATAAAGATCGTCTTTCTGAGATCATCGGCAGGGATATTGTCATCGTCCGTAACAGCGAATACCTCTCCGATCTTTTCACGTCCGAACCTTTTTACAAGCTCGCTTCCTATTTCATGCATAACAAGATCGTCGTTGAGTACCTCTATGTAGGTATTTGTAAGCTGCTTTAGGTTATTTACGTCGCTTCTGTTGTCATTTGACGAATTGCCGTTCGTGAGCATGGGAGAATCTCCCTGAACATACAGCTTGATGTGAGCTTCATATTTTGGTGCTATAAGATACTTGGAAACACAGAAAGCGATCAGTCCGCCGCATATGGCAAACAGGATTATCAGCCATAATTTTCTGAAAATAAGAGAAAAGATCTCTTTAAAATCTATTACGCTTCTTTCATCATTCTTCATGGGTCTCAGCCTTTCTAACAATCATGTATTTATCGCCTTAATGATATTCAGTCGGCTTTTCTCAAGCCAAGTATTATATCGCAAATCCTGTCCACGATCTCTTCACTGAGATCGGCATACAGCGGAAGCGTAAGCACGCGCTTGCTTATATGCAGTGCGGCAGGTGTTTCGTTAACATCATACTTTCCGTGGAAACACTCAAAGGTATTGGAAATAGGATAGAAATACTTTCTTGCATTTATGCCGTTCTCCGCAAGGGCTTTGAAAACCTCGTTTCTTGTGGCTCCGAAGAGCTTTTCATCGAATACCACAGGAAAATAACCGTAATTCGGCTTGACGTCCTTCTGAGGCTTGCAGAGGGTTATACCGTTAACATTTTCAAGACGGCTCCTGTAATGCTCGGTCACCTTACGTCTTTTTTCGATCTCGTCGTCGATATGTCTGAGATTGCATATTCCCATAGCGGCCTGGAATTCGTTCATTTTTGCATTTCCGCCTATATAAGCCACGTCCTCGGGACCGTGTATGCCGAAATTCTTCATATCATTGAGCTTCTGGACAAGGCTGTCGTCACTGAAGCAGAGGGCGCCGCCCTCGATAGTGTTGAATACCTTCGTTGCATGGAAGCTGAACATGGAAGCGTTTCCGAAGCGGGCCGCGCTTACTCCCTTGTACTCCACGCCAAAGGCATGAGCTGCGTCATATATTACCTTGAGGTCGTATTTATCTGCGATCTTCTGAATCTTTTCCACGTCGCAGAGATTTCCGTATACGTGAACCGGCACGATCGCACAGGTATTGTCAGTTATAAGTCTTTCGATAAGATCGGTATTTATAGTGTAGTCAGTATCGTTTATATCGCAGAATACGGGATTGAGTCCGTTCCTGACTATAGCATGGGTAGTTGAAGCAAATGTAAATGGAGATGTTATTACCTCGCCGTGCTTCGGCAGGTTCATTGCAGCAATTATATTTTCGAGAGCAAGATGTCCGTTGGTATAGAGCGTTACATGAGGAACATCAAACTTTTCTTCAAGGGCTTTTTGCAGCTGCATATGCTTTTCGCCCATATTGGTAAGCCAGTGGCTGTCCCACATTCCTTTTATCTCGTTGCAGTATTCCTCAAAATCAGGCATTGAGGATCTGGTGACCAAAATATTCTCATTCATTTCCTTTTATCTCCATATATTCTTCTTTAAGGATCGAATACAGATACATATCCGTATACCTTCCTTCTTTAAAAACGGCTTTGCGCATTACGCCTTCCCTGCGGAAGCCGCATTTTTCATACAGTCCCGCCGAAACAGTGTTTTCAGCAAGGCAGGAAAGCTCCACCCTGTGAAGATTGAGATTGTAAAATGCGTGTCGTAGCATTTCCGTGACAGCAAAGGTACCGATGCCCTTTCCGCGGTTTTCACGGTCGCCGATCATAAGATGCAGCTCGGCTGACTGATTGAGCTGATCTATATTCGTAAGACTAATAAGGCCGTAGAGCTCCTCCTTATCGTCCACAATGGAACACCTTACACATGATGAACGGGATCTCATATAATTCTCGAACCATTCCTCATCCACTCTCAGATTTATATATCTGTACGGAGCGGCAAGATGGCTTATAAGTTCGGGATCGTTTCTCCAAACGTTGATCTTCGCAAGATCCCTGTTTTCCAATTCGCGGAGTTTATACATTTTTTATCGCCTCAATAACATATTTTATCTCTTTGTCCGAATACCTCTGATCACACGGCAGCGGGATTATATTTCGTGCAAGATCATATTCAGTGTCCTGCTCGCTGCATCTTTCCAGAACGTTCGGCCACAGTGTAGGGGTATATATTTTCATATCTCTGAGTTTTTCCCTGATGTTCATGCTGTTCCCGGCATAGAGCGGATACATGAACGCGCCCCTCGGTATGCTGAGATCAAGCTTATTTACGGAGGAGAAAGCTTCATGATAAAGCCTGAAATTCTCCGTCCTTCTCTTTTCTATAAAATCGTAGTCGATACCGTGGAGGATATTTTCCGTGAACCGTGACATCCTCTTGACAGGCTCATCAAAGAACAGATCGTTGTTTGCAGCATATTCACCGTAAAACTCGGAAGCCGTCCTCTCGAACCTTCCAAGCAGGAAATTTATCCTTCCGAAGGATTCGTCCACGGGAAGCTCCCTGTCAAGCCTTGCGTCAGTGTAAAGCACCGCTCCGTCGGAAACGCCGAAAAACTTGCGGCAGGTATAGAGCATATCTATGCCAGCGGCAGGCCGCTGAAAATATGCCTGGGCATTGTCAAGGATCACCCTGTCATACTTCTCCTTCAGCGAAAGTATGTCTCCGTCAGAGAGCTGTCCGTAGTAATTGACCACATACAGCCATTCATCATCATCAAGTTCGATATTCTCCATTCTCAGGTCTTTTCCCACGGAATAATATCTGACCCTCAGATCATAGCTGCTGAGCACCTTATCATTTGAATCGCACATCATTATGGGGAAGCATATTTTTCTGATATTTCTGCTCTCGATAAGATACGCAAAAGCGTTTCTTCCGCAGTTCAGCTTTATGCCGTCGTCATACAGCATATCCGAATGAAAGGTCTCAAATTCGATGTAACCGCCTATTTCCTTCATATACTTACCGCTTATCAGTCCTCGTAATCTATGATGATCCACTCTTCCGAGCGGGACATTACCTTATCAAGCTCCTCGCGGGTGTCAAATCTCAGGAACAGATCGCCGAGCGTCATATTAGCTCCCGTAAAGGGCTTCACAAGATCGCCGGGCTTTGCGGTTATCATGGAGTATTTAACATACTTTTCCTGTATTTCCGGCTCGATACTGATGGATTTCAGGATACGGTCGCGGTTGGTGGTCGAATGGATGTCTATCTGCACCCAGTGACCGTCGCACTTGCCCTCCTCTATCTTCGTAAGGGGAAGTCCCACTGCCTTTCTTATCTCATTCTCGATAAGATCGGCATTTTCGCCGTATGCCATGTTCTGTATCTCTGCTATACGGCAGCCGCCGCCGCGGGGCGATACCTCCATGATGTAAGGCTTGCCGTTTGCACCGATACATACCTCAATGTTATATATTCCCGTTTTCATATCAAGGACATCCATAAGTCTCTGGAGATCCTCGTGAAGAGCCTTGTTATCCGCCTCTGACATAGTAGCAGGCCATATAAGCATTGCGGGAGTATAGGGATTGACGGCGTGAGTATCGAAAAGCTGGTCCGCAAAGGGTCCGAAAACTATCCTGCCGTCAACAGTGAAGAAATCGCCGTCGGTATGGAAGCCCTTGAAGGTGATAAAGTCCTCGATAATAAAGTGACCGTTGTGTCCCTCTTCCAGAGCGATCTCGATCGCTTCGGGGAGCTTCGCGGGATCGTCCACTCTTGTAACTCCCTTGCTTCCTGCGGAGTCAACAGGCTTTACGATAACAGGCCAGTCAAAATAATCAATATCATTGAAAGGAGCGTTCTTATCGCTGTAGCTTCTGGAATGAGGACAATTGAAGCCGTTGTCGGCAAGGAATTTACGGAAAAGTCCCTTGTCCTGAAGTATCCTTACGGATTCATAGGGTCCCTGGAATGGAAGTCCCATTTTTTCAGCTGTATAAGCTGCGGATACAACTCCCGGATCGCAGGCAAATGAGATTATGCCGTCGATCTCATGCTTTCTTGCCGCTTCAAGAACGGCATCCTTGTCGATAACGCTCACATTGCAGTATTCGTCGGAATACTTATGAGCTGTATTATCGGGAAGATAATCGCAGGTAATAACATAGCAGCCAAGTTCGTGCGCTTTTTCAATGACGGGGATTATAAATGCCGATCCGCCAAGTATCATGAGTTTTTTCATTTTTCTTTATCCTTCTTTCTGTTTAACAGACTTTTTAAAGTACCGAGCAGATAATCAAAGCTGTCAATATGCATGAGTTTTGAACATATGATGTAAACGACTGCTCCCAATGGCACCTGTATCAGCAAGCGAACCACGTAATGGATATCCAGATAGTTCACAAAGCATATAGCAGCACCCATTATAACAGAGGCTATTATCTGTGGGAGCATATCCAGAACCTGTTCAAGATAGCTGTAATTCAGCATTTTCTTGTTTGGCCATGCGTTTATGACTTGGCTGATGACAGATGATATCAGCATACCGACAACGATAGCCTTTACAGATATGAACATGGTCGCAACAACCGTAATAACATCAACGATCTTCTTTATTACCTCAAGCTTTAGGTAGGTATCGCTTCTGCCGATAGCCTTTATAGCGTTGAGATTTGCTGTATGTATAGGCATGAAAGCATATGCGATACAGAGAAGTCTGAGATACGGTATACACGGAAGGTAAGCCGGCTTCAGAACTATCCTTACAAGGGGCTCTGCACAGACGATTATACCTGCCATGAAGGGCATCATCAGATATGTTCCTATCTTTATGGCGCGTCTTGTCATACTCTTGACGCTTTCACGTGAATCCTGCGCCTTTGACATAGACGGCAGCAGTACGCTGTCTATAGAGGAATTGAGTATGCTGGTTATAAACTGCGGGAAGTACTCGCCGTAGGTATAATGTGCAAGGCTTGAAGGCTCATATCTCTTTCCTATTACAAGATTTCTCAGTTTAAGGTAAAGCACCTCCATAAGCGATGAAGCAAAAAGCTTCCAGCCGTAGGAGTAAAGAGCTTTAAGGCGCTCAAACGAAAAGCACTTTTTCGGCCGCCATTTTACTGTTAACCACAGTATCAGAGTATCCAAAGCTGCATTGACGAGGTTCTGAGCTGCAAGCGCCCATAATCCCATACCGCATACCGCCATTGTGATACCCACTACAGCAGCAACTACAGTACCGATAAGTGTTGAAAAGAAGAAACGCTTGAACATCATGTTCCTGCTGACATAAGCCTGCTGGACATTCTTCATTCCCGAAACTATCAGAACAAGGCTCATCAGCCTTATTACAGGCGTAAGCTCCGGCGCCTCGTAAAACGCAGAGATAAACGGCGCAGCAAAAAACATCAGCAGATACATCAGCGTACAAACAACGCAGTTGAAGTAGAAAACGCTTGAAAAATCAAGATCGTCCGCGTCCTTCTTCTGTATGAGCGCATTTCCCAGTCCGCTTTCGATGAATATTTGCAGTATCTCTATAAACGCCAGAATAATGGCGATCTTTCCCATTTCTGCGGTGGTAAATATCTTCGCAAGCACTATCTGTACAACGAATTGCACCATTTTTGCTCCGAAGCGCTCTCCCAGCCTCCAGAAAAGATTCTTTACTACCGTATCTCTTTTCATCTGCCGCGCACCGCCCGTAATTTTTCGCTGATCTTTCTGGCAGTCTTATGAGTCATGGTTCTGCACAGTGCAGCGACACACCGCGGTGATCTCAGGAGAGATGTATATTTATCCTCCAGCACCATTATCTTGGCCTCTTCTCGGCTGACAGCCTTCCTTATGACAGGAGCATACTTATGCTTTGTATACTCATCTATCGATCTCAGGCCCTTGATAATGTTTTTATGCTGCCCTATCTTTTTTCTATTGTCCGAATTCATCGCCGAGGACCAGGAGCCCACGGCATTGAGTCTGTAGCTTGACATTACTCTCGGTATGTAGTGGATATATCCTATGGAAGCAAAATACAACGCCATAGGATAATCTCCTATGCCCTCCATTTCAAAGGCAGGGTTCTTATGCTTCATGGTCTCGCTTCTCCACATGAATGAGCTGAAATGGAAATACGCCGACGGTTCGGAAAGGATAATATCCTTCATTCTGTAATCCGTTTCTTTCAATGACGGATTGAAGCTTGTCCCGGTGGACTTGCCGTCCTCAAATATCTTCTCTGTATTATGCACGCACAGAGTGCAGTCGGGATGCTTTTCCATATACTCCACCTGAAGCTGAAGCTTGTCGGGGTCGCTCCAGTAGTCATCCCCCTCGCATACCGCCACATACTTTCCGTCAAGTCTGGGCAGGATATATTCATCCTCAATGTCAATACCCTTCTGATATTTGTTATCTTCCTGAAAAATCGCTTCAAACATATCGGGATATTTTTCCATGTACTCCCTTATTATATTTGGAGTATCGTCTGTTGAAGCGTCATCGTGTACAAGCACTTTGAATTTAAATGAAGTCTTTTGCTTGACAAAGCCTTCAAAAGTAGTTCTGATATATTTCTCATGGTTATAGGCAAGACAAAATACCGTCACCAAACAATTATGCACTTCTATTCTCCTCAATTTCTAAATTTTCATCATATCCGTAAACGCTGTCGTCACGGCAGCAGACATTCGCAAGCAGGATTATCATCCAGAAGGACGCCTGACGGTGATTTGCAAGGGTGAAGGCCTCAAAGAACACCGCACAGTATACGGGCGCCACCTCAAGCTTTATATGCCTTACATTGGAGTATATCCAGGCAAGGAGTATGCAGAAGGGCAGTACTCCGTAATAATAGCACAGAGAGATCCATGTTGAATGGAGCTCCTCGCTGTGTCCGTATCTCGGGAATGAAAAGCCCTCGCCGTATCCGAAAAGGAAGTACTCCGGATGCTCCTGGGTAACATTCAGCGCTCTGTCGTTGATAAAGCTCTGAAGCACTGATTTGTTGCTGTTGAGCTTATCGGAAATACGGAAGTGATCCCAGTCGATGTGGATTATATCCAGCATGAACAGCATTATCACCGCTCCGATACCCAGTATGATAATGAACAGCAGCGTATAGGATATACCGCCGTTATCCATGGCTCTTTTCAGCATAAGCACAGAGTCAAGAGCCACAAGCATACAAAGGGTGATGAGCATACCGCCCGACGATGTCAGTACGACAAGCACTGCTGCTATAAGAACGAACAGGTACTTCCATTTGTCCTTGAGCAGGAAGAGTATGGACAGTGTGGAGATCACCGCAAATCCCATCTGGTTGGGATCGGTATAGGTTCCCATGTATCTGTACGTGCCTTCCCAGTAGTTTCCCTTGTGTATCAGGAATATCCCCAGCTGTATCAGAAGATTCAGCTTGCAGACTATTCCCAGTGCATCCAGCCATTTCCTGTTATACATAAAGTTCCTGAAGCACAGTATCACTATGAAATTGAACACGTAATACAGACAGGATTTCAGGAATTCGCTTCCGTGGTATATGAAGAAATAAATAAAATTAATTGTGAAGACGCATATGAGAAATGCCACGAATATCTGATCCTCATGCCTCAGTCCCTTTTTATTCTCATATACCAGAAAGGCAAAGGACAGCACAAGGAAGAAGTCTCCCGGCTGAAGTGTTCCGCTGTCAAAGATATAAAACGGCTTTAATAGAAAGTATATCAGAAAGCAAACCGATGATATGCTGAACGATACATCTTTTTCCGCTCTGGTCATAATAACAATTCCTTACAATAAAACATCTTTATAGATCTTTTCCCACTCAGCGATAACTATGCCGAGATCGTAATTTTTTACAGACTGCATATTTACTGCCCCCATGGCTTTTCTGTCCGAATCCATGCAGCTTCTTATCGCCCTGGCAAACTCCGCCGGTGAAGACGGAGAACAGAGCCAGCCGCCGCCTTTCCGTACAAGGTCGGTATTGCCCCTGATATTTGAAACTACGCAGGGAAGTCCGCAGGCCATAGCCTCCATGAGAGAACGGGACAGCCCCTCCCTGAAGGAAGGCATCACAAAAATATCGCAGGCTGAAAGAAGCTCCTTAACGTCGTTTCTGTAGCCGAGAAAATGGATATTCTCTGTCAGACCGTGCCCGGAGGCAAAGTTTCTTATCGCAGTCTCCTCCTGCCCCACTCCGCACAGGAAATAATGCAGGCGCTTATCCTTTATCTCCGCCATAGCCTGTACTATGGTGATATTGTTCTTGTTCCTGTTGAGCTCGCCCACAGAAATAACGGCTATCTCCTCATCGCCGAGTCCGAGTTCCTCGCGCTTCTCAGCTCTGTACTCCGCAATGCCGTCATATACGGAAAGATCGATGCCCACTCCGTGAACGTAGCGGAGCTTTCCGCCCTTTTTCAGTCTGAAAGCCTTTGCAGCTTCAAGATCCTCACGGTTTATGGTAACAAGGACATCCGTGTATTTCGCAAAATGCTTTTCTATATTATAGAAGAGCGTGCGGTTCACAAAGGGAGCTCCCTTATAAAAATGGAAACCGTGAGCCTGATAGATGACCTTCTTTACGCCGAGCTTTTTTGCGGCTATTCTTCCGACAATGCCGCCGATAGGCGTATTACAGTGTATCAGGTCGAATTTTTCCCGCTCCATGATGGCTTTTATCTGACGATAAGCCTTGCAGTTCCGAGGATCATATGGAGCGCGAATAAAATCGACCTGATAGATCTTTATACCGTATTTTTCTTCATCGGCTTTTCTTGCTGCATCATCGGGGTAGTTCCAGTTCCCCGCAATGGAAAACTCGATGCCCAGTATCTGTGCAGCTATCATTGCGGAATATGAGAAATTATTCACCTTTTCCGCTAAATTAAGAATATATAGCATTTTCACTGACATATCATCCTCCGAATCTGTACTCGTTCATTTTTCTTCCCTCAGAGGAGAAATAACTTCTTGCCAGCTTGAAGCCGTTCTTTACATAAAACCTGTTCACATCGTCATTGCCGACCGCATCTGTTTCAAGATTTATGTATGCATATTCATTGAAATCCACCATTTCCTTGAGGTGGTCGATGAGCTTTGAGCCTATGCCCTTCTTGCCCATTTTCGGGTCAACGCATATTGAAGCCAGCTCAACATATTTTTCGCTCTTTACTACCGAATCACTTTTCTTGAAGGCTCCCAGGAGCCTTTTGATGAAGGAGGGATGCCTGATCGCCGCTCCCAGTGAGCAGAATGCGAATCTCAGCAGATGATGCTTTATAAGCCCCTTGTAGAAATTCGGATAATCATAGGAATACGCGATAAATCCCGCAAGCCTGCCGTTGTCCTCGGCTACTATTATACCCGATCTTTCATCACTGAGGTAGCCCTTGTAAAGAGCGTCAAGAAAGCCCACACCAAGCTGTGTGAGAAAAAAATCAGGAAAAGCACGGGTATGGAGCCGTGACAGTTTCCTAATACTTGCCTGCTCTGAGGCAGACATATTTCTGATAGTCACCATCCGACAAACTCCTTACTCATATTCTTTTCCGAAAACAGCCAGGATCGTTCTGATCATAGTCAGCAGCTCACGCATAAACGAAAAACGTTCGATGGAATTAAGGTTCCATACCATTTTTCCGGGGAGCACCTGCTCTATATAGGTCTTATCGACATCATCAGAAACGCTCAGGAGCTTGTATTCGTCCTTGTATCTGATAGACGCTTCACTGGTTATCCCGGCAGGCATAAGGAGCGTTGCGTTGAATTCGGGACGGTACTGTTTTACATATTTCGACGCTTCGGGACGCGTGCCTACAAAGCTCATAGTTCCCTCAAGCACGTCTATAAGCTGCGGGAGCTCGTCAAGACGAAGTCCGCGCAGCAAAGAGCCGACGCGGGTGATTCTGGCGTCATTGCTGACAGTGACGGCTGTTCCCACCCGATCGGCATTCTGGATCATAGTACGGAATTTATGTATACGGAAACGCTTTCCGTATGTGGTTACTCTTTCCTGTCTGTACATCACAGGACCCTTTGAATCAAGCTTGATCATCACGGCGATCACTATCATCGGTACCGCAGCGACAAGCAGAAGCACCAGTGCGGTAACGACGTCAAAAGCTCTCTTTACCGCCAGATGTCTGCGCTTTTTCCATAATATCTCCCAATACGGCCTTACCTCATCCGTTCTCATAAAAGAAGGGAGATCCTCCCAGCGGCGCAGTATCAAAGGTAATCCTTCACTATATTGACGTAATTGCTTATTACGTAATTCTCCATTTCACCGGTAAGACAAGTGTGAAGCGGAAGAGTGATCTCGTTCTCAAAATGAGCATAAGCATTGGGATAATCCGCAATATCAAATCCGAGGTTCTTATATGCGGTATGCATGGGGAGAGGCTTGTAGTGAACGTTGGTTGCAATTCCCTGCTCTGCCATACGCTGGATTATCTCGTTTCTTTCCTCACAGGTTATGTTAGGTATCCTTGTTATGTAAAGGTGACCCGAAGAAGTATATTCATTCGTATAATGAGGAAGAGTCTCTATGCCGAGCTCATGGAGAGCCTCGTCATAATACTCGATTATCTGACGCCTGTATTCAAGCATACGAGGATACCTTTCAAGCTGCTTGAGTCCGATAGCCGCAACGACATCGGTCATATTGCACTTATACCATGTGCCGATAACATCATATTCCCACGCGCCGAGCTGAGTCTTGGCAAATGCGTCCTTGCTCTGGCCGTGAAGGCTGAAGAGCTGGAGCTGATGATATATCTCCTCGTCGGTTATACCGTCGATTGGACGCCATGTGAGCGCACCGCCCTCTGCGGTGGTGAGATTCTTTACTGCATGGAAGCTGAAGCTCGAGAAATCGGCGATGTTGCCGACATACATATTGCGCCACTTGGCTCCGAAAGCGTGAGCGGTATCAGCGCTGATGACTACCCTTCCTATAGCCTCCTGAATTTTATTTGCAGGTCTGAACAAAGACTTCTTGCTTTCCACGATCTGGAAAAGTCTTGCATAATTGCAGGGCACTCCGCCCAGGTCAACGGGTATGATGACCTTTGTCTTTTCGGTTATTGCCTTTTCAACCTCGTCATAGTTGATCTCGAAGCTGTTTGGCATAGTATCGACCAGTACGAGCTTTGCACCGACATGACATACAACAGCGGCAGTCGCCGTATATGTGTAAGCGGTGGTGATGACCTCGTCTCCCTCTCCTACACCGAGCAGTCTCAATGCCATTTCTGCACAGGCAGTCTGAGAATTAAGACAGCAAGCCTTGTTCACGCCGATCATTTCCGCAATATCATTTTCAAAGCGCTTGGTCATCGGCCCTGTGGTGATCCAGCCTGATTTCAGTGCTTCACATACCTCATGTATTTCGAGAACCGAAATATCAGGCGGTGAAAACGAAACTTTCATAATATATTCCCTCCCAAAAATTTTAAGATCCCTGATAATTGTTAAATCTATATTCTAAAGCACATTTTTATGACAAATGGTATAATAAAAACTATTAGTTACTTTATGTAATTTTTCTGTGTCATTATATCATAATTATATGCCTATGTCAAGAGGAAAAAGCACTATTTGTAACAATATCCAATTCTTAGACACATGGTCAACTTTCCAGTATTCAAAATGTTGAAAAGATCACAGTGAATCTGACCAAATATTGTTGTTTTATCGCATAAGTCCCAAGAATTGTTTTGGATTTTTCCATCCCCTGATCCCACAATTATCCATCACGTAATTATACAAATTGTTTGCCGGAATCTTATGTAAAAATTTTGTTACTTTTAAGTTCGGCCGAACCGATGATATGGTTAAAAAAATAAAGCCATTTAAAGCGGAAAAATTAAATTTTTTTGCAAATCAGTAATCAGTCCTGTTTCTTCAGAAAAGCACTAAAAAATACAAAATATTATGTGAGGAATGTTTTTTACGTTTTGTATTATTTTTGATTTCGCCTGATTATTCATTTTCCACAAACATCGGGTATAATTCTTGGAGAAAAAGCTGTTTTTTATTCATATTTTATAGTTTTTGTTGATTTCGGCGCGAGCAAGTGGTATAATATCCATATAAAGTTCAGATATATTTTCATGTGCCGTTTATTCCCATTTGTAATTTTTCAACATCTTGTTACTTTTGGGAAATTACCGGGCAGCAAACATCTGTTTAAGATTTTGATCTCAAAATTATCGTCAGGATATGATCAAAAAAGATTTTAAATGATCGGAGTGAATTTATATGAATAATATCAGCAAAATGAAGCTTTTCCTTAGCCAGTTAAGGAAATTCCTTCCCGAGAGAGTGATTTACGAAGCGCTCTCCGCTTTCCCGGAGGATATTTTTGATGTTGAGGATTATATCAGTATTCCCTGTCTGAACAGCGACGATGAAGTCAGGGAGTTCATAACCGATTACGGCTTTGAAGATCCGCAGAATATAATAAGCTTCTTCATGGATCAGTATATGAATAACCTCTGTTACATAATGAATGACGTTTTTGAAGACATGGAAATAACAGACGAAAACAGTTATTTCTGCCATACAGATTTCCATCGGCTTTATGCCGAATAAAATCAACAGCTTCCTTTTGCATTACCTGCCACAAAAGGAAGCTGTTTTATTGTTTCCGGCCATCGTTATCCTTCAAAAATATCCGTTTTGCAAGAGGGCATCCGATAAGCGCACCTATGACCGCTCCAAGAGTATTATGGAACAGATCGTCGATTTCAAAATAACCGCGCGTAGTAATCAGCTGTATTATCTCAATGGATAAGGATACAACCAGACTTATCAAAGCCACTTTTTTCAGGGTATCGGCCTTTTTTATCCAGAGAGGCAGAAATACACCCAAGGGAAAAAACATTATTATATTCGCTATTATATCGAACAGTATTCTTTCGTTTCCCTTTATAAGCTCTGATATTTCCCAGAATGGCGGTTTGATATTGTGAGTATGCAGCGGCTGCCTGTACAGCAGCGTTATCAGCAGCACCATATACCCATAGGGTATGGACAGCAGCCTTAACAGGATAAGCAATATTTTTTTTACGATACCTATTCCTCCCGAATCATAAAAAGCACTTTCTCTGAAAACATTCGTATTTTCTAAGATATTATACACTGTATCGCCGTCATTGTCAAGTCTCGGAGGCAGCTCGGTAAGCGTCACAAAATATGAATAAATTGTAAACTTTGTGTTTTTTAATAGATTTATTTTTTATTGCATGGTATAATATTCTGTGGCATGAAAAGCTTAAAAATACGGGCTCGTAGCTCAGTTGGGAGAGCGCTGCGTTCGCAACGCAGAGGTCGAGGGTTCGATCCCCTTCGGGTCCACTAAAACAAATGCCTATGTTTATCAAAAACATGGGCATTTTTTATATGTATCTTCTGGGAGATTCATATGAATGTTTCCGTTATATTTCATTACTTTCCTCCCTGTTTATAGATACATACGAGTGTTTTAGTCCTCTGATGAATATTGATAAACTAATACTATCAAGATGTGCCATGTAAACGATTATTTTAAAGGAGGCTTTTAAAGCCTCCTTTTTGTTCTTTATTGATGAAAAAAATATTTGCTAATAATAAAAACGGAAATTTGTAAATTGCTCTTATTTGGCATAAATTACTGCATATTATAGTAATTTACGAAAAATAAAATGTCCTTTTTATTGTAAGTTTGCCTAATGCAGAATACAATGCGCTGTGTAATATGGTATTTTTATAGGTACTTGAATGCATTTACAACGAACTCTGAGTTTCCTTCGCCATACACTTTTACCCAGTTGGAGTTACTTGCAGGTCTCATTCCGCCGCCGTCTTTAACAAATAGCTCGTTACATACATCGTATGAATGAATTTGAAGGTTCGGGAACTGGTTCTGAAGCTGTGAGAAAGTATTATTAATCATGCTCTCAAGACGCTTGTTCATCCTGTCCTTTGAAACATAGCTGTCATTATCCTGGAACAGTGACTTAGATGTCTGGCTGTACCATACAAAAGCATGACCACGAACACCGATGTTGTTCTGCTCTGCAAACTTAAGTATCGCACTTGCGTTGTCAAGGCTGATACTTACGTCATCACCGATTACGCCCTTAACAATAGAATCAGGCTTCAGTTCATTTTCGCAAGTAATAGAGTGGTAGTTTTTCTTGATAAACTCCTGAGCCTGTGAGTCGTTAATCTCCATGCTGCTTACAGAAGTACCAAGGCGAAAGTACGGTCCCATGTGATCTTTGAAACCGTCGCCGCCCTTTTCGTACATATAGTTAAGGTTCTGGTGAGCTGCTACGTTATTTAAAGCAACGTTGTAGTAACCTTGGTATTAGTAGTAGTCGCAGCAGCCTTGGTTGTAGCAGTTGTCTGAACTGTATTAATGCTTGATGAATAGCTCTCGGGAAGTGACTTGATACGTCCTAAGAGGTACTTCTGGATAGCAGTTGCGTCATTTGTTGTTATACCGCTGCCTGCCTCGTAAACGTCCGCATTGAACTTGCCCTGCTCTGAGAGCTTGTACTTGTTCGGGTTAGCAAGAGACTGCATTATCATTACAGCGTCGCCCATATCGATACTTCCGTCGCAGTTAGCATCTCCCCACTTCTCAACCTTTGAATCAAGAAGTTGCTTAAGATCAACAGGAGCTGTTGTTGTAGCAGAAACTGTTGTTGTAGCGGTATTGGTAGTAGTAGTTGTTATGGTGGTGGTTGTAGTGGTGGTATTAGTTGTTGTAACTGTTGGAGGATCTATCTTGTCAGCAAGAGCAATAATGTCATAGTAAAAATTCTTAGGCTGATAGTTTCTGAACGGAAGCCGTGTATAGTCGTCGGTTCTCCAGACACTCTCCTCTGTCGTTCTCGAAAGTGTCACGCAGGAGATGTTCTTAGAGTGCTTCATAGCCGCCTCAAAGATCTGAGGATAAAGCTGATCGACAGAACCCGATCTTTCTACGATATCAAGCTCTGTGATCTGAATGTCAAGTCCCAGTGACTCAAACTCCTTGATAGCTGTCTCAAATTCACTTGCCGAAGGATAGTTTGAAATAAGGTGAGCCTGCATACTGATACCGTCGATATAGTCGCCTTCCTTCATAATCGTCTTAGCCATATTTAGAAGGTCGTTTGTCTTTTCACTCATGTACTCGTTATAATCACTGAGGTAAAGCTTACAATCCTCAGGAGCATACTCTCTTGCATACTTGAAAGCATTTACAACGAACTCTGAGTTTCCTTCGCCATACACTCTTGCCCAATTTGAATTGCTTGCAGCTCTCATTCCGCCGCCGTCGCTAATGAACAGCTCGTTACATACGTCGTAGGAATGAACCTGAAGATTCGGGAACTGGCTCCGGAGCTGTGAAAAAGTATTCTTTATCATACTTTCAAGACGCTTGTTCATACGCTCCTTGGAAACATATTCGTGATCTTCCTGAAAGAGGTAAGCAGGTGTCTGGCTATACCATACAAACGTATGGCCATGAACTCCGATGCCGTTCTGCTCTGCAAATTTTAGTATTGCACTTGCGCCGTTAAGGCTTATATCTACTTCATCACCGTTTACGCCTGCAACAATTGAATCAGGCTTCATTTCGTTCATACAGGTTATAGAGTTGTAGTTCTTCTTGATGAACTCCTGAGCCACTGAGTTATTAATTTCATGGCCGGTTACAGCAGCACCGAGACGAAAATACGGTCCCATGTAATCCTTGAAGCCGTCGCCGCCCTTCTCGTAGGTGTAGTTAAGATTCTGGTGAGCTGCTACGCCCTCAGTACTGCCTGCTTTCCCATAAGCTGTGTCATTTTCACCGCCTGCATTACCGCTGCTGTTTACGTAACTTCTTTCCTCCTGATCGTCAGCTGAAACTGAAAACGGTACGGAAAATGATATTATCGCAGCGAAAACAGTCAGACCTAAGACCTTTTTAATAATATTACTAATCATTTATATCACTCCCTCAAAAAAATCATTTCAACCGAAATGTTATATCTATACTTTTATTATACATATATTTCATAAAAAATCAAGGCATTTATTGTTGATTAATATAAAGGGCTATTGCAGAATCTGAGGCAAGTATAAATGTAAGCAGCCTATCTTCATCGATTGTGGAAAGTTCGGACAGCTGTATGAGCAGTGGAAGTCTGGCGCTATTACAGCTGTATGGTTTCAGAAACAGACAGGACTTCGAGCCGCTACCTTCCATCGAAGGCTTGAAAAAAGAATCGGAGAGTGGCTATGCTTACAGAAGAAATTACCCATTTTGACAAAGGTTTACATACAATTATAATTAGCCCGCGTTTCTATACGGGATAAGCGTCAAATAAAGCGCCTCCCATAAGATACAGAATTCCCCTCGCCAGTGGCGAGGGGAAACTTTATCAATTATTCCATGGCAGAAGTATCGTGCCTGCCGGATTTGAAAACAGGTCGGTCAAAGATATGGTCTTTTGGGTAAAATGCAAATAACCTTTAGCCCTGCTTTAGTCCTGCTGCTTTTGCAAAAGATGTTTTTTCTTTATGTTGTTTTAGTTTTACTTCCAAGAATTTCTGAACATATTCATTGATTTCTTTTTCGCTCGGTTTTGATTCTGTACCTTTAACGGATTTCCAATAATGATTCCCTAATATATTTTTTACTTCTTCAAAATTCACTGCAATTTCCTTTAACGAAAGGTCTATTATCCTCTTTTCTTTTGCTCCATTTTCTAAAAATGTATCATGCAAGAAAAGATTATTATTAGGGTCTCCAGATGCATAATAGAGTTCTGTCATATTAATATATTGATAACGCTCTTTAACTTTATTGAGCACAACGGGAAAATAATCACTCATAATATCAAGAAGCGCACTCATGCTTTTTCCACCAGGTAGTTTTTTGAAAACACTTGAACAAGTTGTTAAAACACTTTTTACTCTTTCAATATCATTTGTATTTGAACTTACTATCGCCTTCAGAGTTTGTGCCTTTCCTATATAATCGCAAATTTCTCCGCCTATCTTTATCATTTTGCTATCATCAGCAAATCCACCTATCTCAAATATCTTACCTATTATAGCAATTACATCTGCATCTTCACTTGTCTTGTTTTTTAAGTTTTTAGCATTAATCATAAAAGTATTTATTTCTTCCATTTCTTTATTGATCTTTGCCTTACTCTTTCCTTGTTTTTCCAATGCAGTACGTATTTCCGCTACTTCACTATAAAAAACTTTCCCGCACTGTGAACAATACTCCTTTTTAAATCCTGCAGCGTCAGTTACTGTCTTTTTTACATGTTTTCCTGTTTCAGGAAGTATAGTTGTAGATATATTTCCACATTTTGAACAAACACATCTTAGATATCCGGAAGAGCCACATGTAGCCTGGACTTTTTCCTTTAAAACATATATATGATTACATGACGATGTATCTGCCTTTAAAACCTTCTGCATTACTGTACGAGAAGCTGGTCCGAAACAACCATCATATGCCAATACATTGTTTTTGTCATAATTCTTGTACTTTGCCTGAAATGTATAAACTGCAGTTCTTGAAGCTTTACCAAAGCTTCCGTCAACATCAAGCTTATCAGTAGACAGTTTTCCTTTAGCAACAAGATAGTTTATCGCACATTGAAACCATCTTACATCATCTCCTTTAAGTGTAGTTCCACCTGTATATTTCAGTGTTCTGGTGGGAACCGGATATTTTGCGTAGTTAGTATCATAATTTGCCGCAAAGGCAGAAACAGGAATAACAGTAAATAACATCATGATACCTAAGAATAAGGTTATTAAGCGTTTAGATAAGTGTTTCATAAAAATGTCCTCCATAAAAAGATAATATTATTACGTCAGATCCCGCCAATTAATACTAAGATCTATATTTCACCTCCTGTTTGAAATCATTTGCTTTCTATCAGCGGTAACCTGCTTTTTTATTATACAACACACTATTTGTTGTGTCAATCCTATAGAATCACGTATTATGTTAAGAAATTTTATCTATATCTTTTCGAAACTTGCTGTAGAGTAATTATGTTGTTCAGCACATCATAAACTGATCCCGTAATAACAGAAAAATAGTGGCATAAATCCGCATTTTCTTCTGATCTGTACAGGTATTCTGCCGAACACAGCAGATTATAGTTGAATGGTCAGACGTAAAATAACTTGATTTTAATTCTGTGTTATAAATATCTCAGCCAAATTTGTTAGCGCTATAATATTGACAGTTTAAAATGCACATCACAGCTTTAGAGACCATGAAAAAATTTTTAAAACTATTTCGTCTTTTTGGGCTTCTTAAATCACTTATATATGTAAGCCGGCGTTAATACTCACTTATATACACATATTAATGCAGGCATTATCAATAAAACATGAAAGGAGAAAATGACTTTAAATAACTAACACTACCGATCCGAATCAGAAATATGCTAATAAATGTTTTCGATAAACCGGGAAAAACATCAGACCAGCATATCTTTGAAAACACCATAAAAAGGAGTAATTGAAAATGAAGTTTTTCAAAAGATTATCAGCAATAATACTAATGACATTTGTTGCAGTGGCATCAATGGTATCTTTGACCGCAAACGCAAAAACAGCGATAAAAGGATACGGTGTACTGATTATCAATTTTGATCCGACATTTACCGTGAACAAAAAAACTATAAAGCAGCATGAACTCGCAAGCTCATGTAACGATCCTGATGATCTGATGACCGATTGGAACGACCCACACCAACTTGCTGAAGATTTTGCTAAGAAGATGCCCGAGGTAAGCTACGGCAATGTCAATTATGAAATTGTCGAGACAATTGATTTGAACGAAATGCCCAGATGTTCTACAATAAAAAAAGCCCCTTATACTACTTCCGAGTACTATAAACAACTTATGTCAGCGGCAAAGGAAACAAACGGAAGCTACTGGACAGCCAAGGGCTGGAAGGACTACGGTTTCGACTTCGACTATGATTATTATTTCAATAAATACAAGGTATATGATAGAATAAACAGCGGAGAAATAGACGAAGTATGGATCTTTGCAGGTCCTATGGTGGGAGTTACGCTTCACGAGACTATAATGGTGGGTAAAAACGCATTCTGGGTAAACGGTACTCCGTTAAAAAAAGACTGCAGGAACTTTATTGTTTACGGCTTCAACTATGAGCGCGGAGTAGGAGAAATGCTTGAGGACGCAGGCCACCGTCAGGAATCCATAATGGATAATGTTTTTGGCGTACCAAATTATAATAAGAACTATTCTGACTACAATGATTGGGAAAAATTCACAGCTTATGAATGTGTAGCTAAGGGAAAATCAGGCGTAGGTGATGTTCATCATGCTCCGAACAGCCTAACAAGTGATATAAATGATCACGACTGGCAGCGTACTAATCGTGTTTTATCATACTGTGATACTTGGTATAACTATCCTGATCTTTCAGGCACAGCAAAAACAATAGGCCGAGAAGAGTGGGGTGGTGATGACGACGACCAATATCTTCTAAAGCACCATGAATGGTGGTTCAGGCACATACCTCACGCTGAAGGAAGAAATGCAAAAACAAATCTTTATAACAACTGGTGGTATTATTTTACTCTTGACTACCTCAACACGAACACAAATATTGTTGAACCGTATCATATCGCCACATGCAGCTTCAGCAGCGTTGGAAACTATACATACACAGGCAGTGCAATCAAGCCTGCCGTTACCGTAAAGCACGGTTCAAAAACACTTAAAGCAGGTACTGATTACACGATCAGCTACAAAAACAATACAAATGTCGGAACAGCTACAATAACAATCACAGGTAAAGGCAATTATACTGCGACAAAAAACATTACATTCAAAATTAATCCCAAGGACATTTCACAACTGACATATTCAGCTATAAAGGATCAGATCTATACAGGCAAGGCAATAAATCCTGCTCTTACTATCAATTACGGAAATATAACCCTTAGAAACAATATCGACTACACATATAACCCTGCAAATAACACAAATGTCGGACAGGCTATAATCACTATCATCGGCCATGGCAACTATACAGGTCTCAAGTCCGTATTCTTCAATATAAAGCCAAAGAATATTTCCGGCCTGAGCTATTCTGCTATCAAGGATCAGATCTTCACAGGTAAGGCAATAAATCCGACTCTTACAATCAAGTACGGCAACATAACCCTTAAAAACGGTACAGACTATACTTATAATCCCGGTAATAATGTCAACGCAGGAAAGGCTATCATCACTATTATCGGTCACGGCAACTATACAGGTATCAAGTCTGTATTCTTCAATATAAAGCCCAAGGATGTATCTGGCCTCAGCTATTCTTCTATCCCTAATCAAAAGTATACCGGCAAGGCCATCAATCCGGCTCTTACTATCAAATACGGCAATATAACTCTCAGGAACGGTATTGACTACACATATAATCCCGCTAACAACGTCAAAAAAGGAAAAGCTATCATCACAATAATAGGTCACGGAAATTATACAGGTCTCAAGTCCGTATTCTTCAACATTGTCTGAGAAGACAAATAAAAGTCAAACGGGATACCCCGAAACACCAAGATATGTTATGATGTCAGCTTCGTCCAGTACGGCTGAAGAATAACCGGTTTATCGTTAATATAAAAGCCCTTCCGCGGTGCAGCTGCGTATGCTGTCCGTGAAAGGGCTTTGTCCATATAATATTTCAGATAGGAGGAAACATATTGGATTCGCTTTTGCGGTTCGCAGCTCCACCATGTCTTTTAAATCAGCCTCTAATAATGGAAACGCGGAAGCATTATACTCAGCTTCATACTTCTTCATCAATGCTTCACAGACACCCACCATCTTACTACGACATATCCGCAGAATAACTTATTGCCTAATATATATTTAACGTCCCTGTTTGAAGCAGGGACTTTTTTATGCCCTCGATCTTAATAGCCCCCCCTGACCAGATCATTGATATGGACACTTATTTAATAAATACGTTACGTAATAAAAAGTGTTATTTCAACCAGAAATATATTTTGTTTACAAAATATTAATTCAATCAGGCAATAAATATGTTATAATATAACATACAAAGAATAAAATCTGCTTTTTACATATCAATTCGTCGTTCTATTCAGGGAAAGTGTTAACTGGTATGCCAAAATGTGTTATAAAGGCACAGCAAATAACCTGACACTTTTACAATTTGAAATGGTAATCAAAGCGTATCATATGTGATATATTATATCCATGATGCGATATTGAGTTACCCAAAACAAGGAGGTATGAGTAAATGAAAAACACACGGAAGAAATCGGTTGCGATTATGTTGACGGTGGCTCTTGTAGTTGGAGCTATGCCCTCGATTCAGATGACAGCAACCGCTGCAACAACTGATGCTCGTTTTATCATGGATGCTGAAGCGCTGTCCGACAGTGAAATTGCTGTGCTTTTCGCCAAAGGCGGTACATCAAGCAGCGGAGTTATTAGCGGTGGAACGCTTTGCTATGGTGTTTACAACACTTTAACTTCTGCATGGAACGAGCAGACTGTCGGTGCAACAGGTGTATCAGCATCCGAAGCTGCGCTTGATATTTATGAAGGCGCACCTCATGTTGCATATGTTAATACAGATGGAGATATTGCTTATACATTCCTTGAAGATACAGGCTGGTCTGATGTCTCTATAATCACTTCAAATGACCGTAATGATAAAGAAGGTGTGCTATCCAGACCAGACCTTAAGGTGAATTCATCAGGTAATGCATATGTTAGCTATATGGATACACAAGGAGCTGATGATGATTATTATAGTAATGCCGAGGTTATGATTGCTAATAATACCTCAGGTTCATTCACAAATACTGTTGTAGTTAATGGCACAGGTTGGTTTAGTTCACCTGATGGCGGTAGAGAATATGCGACATCTCCCAAACTTACCCTAATCGATTCTGGTTATGCTATTGTAGTAAACTATTATTCCTGGGAAAAGTGGATGGGAGGTTCTGACAAATGGTATTCCGCTGCTATTTATTCAACTTCAGGCCAAAAGGAGTACCATGAAGGTAATGCTAACTATACAATCCTTGAAACAATCAGTAATGGAACAGATGTATATTCATTAATCTATTATAACGGTTATAAAATTATTAAGTATGCTGCTGACAGCACAGGTTTCACCGGAGCTTCTTTAGAAGCTACAGCAACTGATATTGCATACTATGCAGGAGATATGACCTCGTATGATGGAAAGCTTTATTTCACAGCTGCCAATGGTTCTACATTGCTTTTCTATATGGACGGAGCAAAGGAAACTTTCAATGCTGCAACAGGAATCAACACAAATCATAACAAAGCTGCTTCTGTTGTAGTAGATGAAACACCTTATATTCTTTATACCGGTTCCGATGAAGATTATTCACTTGTAATCACAAAGTATAACGGTACTGGTTTTGAAGAAAAAATAATCCCAAAAGATCCTACACCTGCTGAAGTATTCTTGGCTCAGGTTGCAGATGACACCACCTCAACAATCACGCTGACAGAGGATATTGATATTTCAGCCAACAATGGACTGACTGTTTCCAAAGATCTCACCATTGACCTGAACGGGCATAAGCTGACTGTCGGCGAAGCCGGAAATGTTCACTTTATTTATTCTGATGCAGGTGTGCTGACGATCAATGATTCAGCCGGCACGGGCAGTATCGAATATCTCGACGACCTCATGGCAGACAACGGCGGAACGATCATCATTAACGGCGGTGCTTTCCATATTTCTGATATTGGGTTCACTGCAGAGAGTGAAGATATTACAATCAACGGCGGCACATACTATATCAATGAGGGTGCAGATACTTGGGATAAATCCTGGAATGCTTTTCTTTCCACAGGAAAAATGGTTGAAAGAGATGCAACCGATGGTTTCTATACAGTTGTAGATGCAAATCTTGCAAACGGTGTGTACAAGCAGACTGCACAAAGCGGCAGCAAGTATTACACCAGATTCGTCTTTGTCGTTCCTAAGTCAGATTTTGCAGGCAAGAACAAGGCAAAGTTCACAGCTACCTACAACAGCACACCTTACACCTTTGAAACCAGTACATATTACACCGGTGTGACCTCAAACGGCATAACCTATACCCCAGACTCTGAGGACAGTGCAATGTTCGTTGTAACTATTTCAAGCGGCTCGGATATCAGCAACGATATTACTTGCAAACTTGATTTTGAATAATGGAGGTTTTATAATGAAAAAAAAGTATATTGTTCCCGAAATGGAGATAACTGAATTTGATACAGAGGATGTTATCACAGCTTCTATCGGTGATGGTGGCAATGCAGGCGATTTTCCCAGCGGAGAAAACGGTGATATCAACATTCCGTAAAAGTAAAAGATGAGAGGCGGCGGAGATCTTCCGCCGCTGCTTTCGTAGGAAAGGATATATTATGAAACATACGATGATAGTGATGACATTACTCGGCGGTCTGTTGCTTTGCAGTTGTAATAACGGCAATGACAGTTCGTCTTCAGCTGACAATATGGGAATAGACATAACCACAGTGAGCGACACTGTTTTTGAAAAACAAGAAACTGAAAGCGAACAAACAGCTACGGCAAAGGAAACAAATGACAATTTTTCTCAAAACAGACTGCAAGAAGGCTCTGCTTCTGCTGATGAGGTGAATATTTTGATTGGTGGGGAGATTGTTGCAGTCACTACGCTAAAACCAGCCGATAAGGAAAGAACAACTACAATTAAAGCGCAGTCCAAGCAAAATACTAATAATGCTAAAACTACTGAATCAAAAGGAGATAACAGTAATGTCATGCCCGATGATGGTCTCAACTGGTCGCCGCTTGTTCCTGTGAATTGAGGTGATATCATGGTAGAAATCTACACAACTCCCGAAATAGAAATTATAGAGTTTGACAGCGAGGATATCATCACAACTTCGCCTGTAAGCAATGGTGGCAGTATGCCGGATGATGGACTTGAATGGTCGCCGCTTATACCTGTTAATTAACAGAAAACCAAAGTCTAACGGTCTGTCTTTTCGTTGTGCCCTTTTCCTAATAAAATTTATCAGGAGTATGTTCGGTTTTCTCAAACATACTCCTGATTACTTTACATATATGATTAACTTAATGACATTACCGGAGACGAAGCTTTCTATGGCTGTATACAAAGCTCAGTTCGATCACTATTCCTTCAAGCGTAACATATATTGGCGAGGATGCATTCGACGGCACTCCATGGTTCAAGAACCATGCAAAGGCCAACCTCCTTGTAATTCATAATTATATAGTCATCGACGGAGACGTTGACGGAAATGATCTTAAACTCCTCAAGCAGAAGGCAGGTCTCAAGTAATTCAACATAAAAAACCAGATTTTATTCTGCCGGATTTTTAGACGCTTTTTCAGTATAACCACTTCAATACTGAGATATAAATACATACATAATTAATTGTCCGGCATATTTCATACATATTTATGTTGTGATCGTTAATTACTTATGGTTCAAAAATAGAATTAATATTAAATAACGTGCATTGTCTATTGTTAATGCGTATAATAAGAATAGAAGAAATATATATGCTTATTTCTTTAAAAAACTATTTTATATTTAAAAAAGGAGAATAAAAATGAAAATCAAAAAAGTCGTAGCATCCGTTTTTGCAATTACACTTATTGCAGGTACAGCTGCAAGCAACACAGGAATTATCAACAAAATTGTACCGTCAAATTGTATTACAGCATCAGCCGGAGTTAGACAAACATCTGCTGACGGCAACTGGCTATTCGAAGTAAATAGCGATAAAACAGCAACTCTATACAATTATATCGGTAAAAGCTCCCGCGTCTACATACAGGATTCAGTAAAAGATTCAAAGACCAAGAAAAGCTACAAAGTATCAGAAATATCAACCAGTATTTTTGCAGGAAATACCAACATAACTTATGTTGCTATACCAAAAGGAATAACTGAGATACCGGGCAGTGCTTTCAGGAATGCATCTAATTTAAAAGAAGTAGTTCTTCCTCACGGGTTAATAAAAATAAATAGTGAGGCGTTTCGCGGAACAAGTTTAAAACAGATCTATCTTCCAAAAACACTGGAAGTAATTGATTATAATGCTTTTGAAGGTACTCTGCTTGAATCTGTTACATTGAATGAGGGCATTAAAAAGATTGGCGGAAGAGCTTTTGCAAATACAAATCTAAAATCAGTAACTTTCCCTTCAAGTCTTGAAGTAATTGAATTGGGCGCTTTTGAAACACAAAAATATCCTCGTTAAATATCCCTTCAAGCATAAAGAAAATCGAATCAGAGGCATTTAAGGGCTGTACAAATCTGAATAATGTAACAATTAATGGTAATTGTACTATGGAACGCTGCTGCTTCAGCGGCTGCAACCGGATCACAAATATCAATATGAGCATGACAACTTTTGAAAGCGCTGCCAAAACCGGCGCATTAGGAAATTGTCCTAATCTTACAATGATCAATAATACACAGATCGTGCGTTCTTATTCTGATGGTGAACCATACTTTGTCAGAAATTACAGAAATTATATAACAGAAAACTTTGCAATAAATGATGTATTGAATGTTTCATTTATGAATCAGTATCTTGATGCTGAAATAAAATATATTGTAAAAAAAGAAACGGCCGGTTGCGGTTCAGATGCAGAAAAGATAAGAGCACTTCATGATTGGGTCTGCAATAAGGTAAATTATGCTTATAAATCCGATGGCGTGACAGAAGATGTGTGTGATGAAACTGCATGCGATTCAGTAATTTTCATGAGTGACAGGGCTATATGTGAAGGATATGCACGAGGTTTTGCGCTTCTTCTCCGTGAAGCAGGTATCGAAGCGTACTATACCGCTTCCAGCAGTCATGCATGGAACATAGTTAAATTAGGTAACTACTATTTCCATATTGATACTTGTCATGATGGTGGCGATAGCAAGACCAAATACACACACTATCTTAAATCAGATTCAGACATAAGGAAATGTGCATTCGGCCATGGTTCATGGAAAATTAAGTATCCTGATAGAAGTGTTCGCACTGAATTAATTACCAGGCTCACGGCATATGCTAATATACCTACTCCTATATGCAAATGGTCATTGGGTGATGCCAATATGGATAGTACAGTTGATGAAAATGATGATGTTTATATCTGCAATATAAACCTTCATAATAAGCCTTTGCTTGACAAAACACTTACCGACGTAAATGGTGACGGTGATGTTGATATACGCGATGCAATCGGAGTACACAGTCTTTTTATTAAATAATGAGTCTATCCTAAAATTTGTGTAAACCTCTGAAGTAGTGTATAATAGAAGAGACACTACTTCGGAGGTTTTAATTATGAGCAGAAGGCGAAGAAACGAAACAGAAGAGCAGCGTGCAAGAA
>Ga0129307_1000816_pt1 | contig 42107 bp, 26 predicted proteins | sample P1105metagenome_FD_94437 | JGI IMG/M metagenome (GOLD analysis project Ga0129307, IMG submission 94437) | Capybara group fecal microbial communities from Wisconsin, USA - P1105 metagenome | ecosystem: Host-associated > Mammals > Digestive system > Large intestine > Fecal | place: USA: Wisconsin...
AGATAAACTGGAAATATGAGATCAGGGCGGCAAAAAAAGGTATGATGGGAAGCCTGTTCCGTGCTTTTTTCGGAAGCAAAGGGAAACGATGAAGCTGCAGAGATCACAGGAAATGGAGGTACAGGAGTATGGGGATCCTTGACAGACTGTTTGGAAAAAAGAAAGCCGTGCCGGAAAAGGAGATCGTTTTTGAGAAAACGCTGCCTCAGACCAAAGAAATGGTAGTGGATATCCAGGAACCGACAGACCGGTACGGGCGGACAAAGCTTGAACAGGCGGCGCTTGCCGGAGATATGGCCGGCGTTGCGTTCCAGCTTTCGATCGGCGCGCGCGTGAACCACAGGGACAATGAGGACAAAACAGCCCTGCATCTGGCGGCGGCAAAGGGATACACAGATATAGCCCGGGCCCTTCTGGACGCCGGCGCGGACGTCAATGCGGTCTGCGCGGGACATATGACACCGCTGATCTGGGCAGCCCAGGAAAACCATCCGGAGGTGGCCGCCCTCCTGGTGGAAAGAGGGGCAGACCTGGATGTTCAGCGGGACGGGGGGATGACTGCCCTGATGCATGTCTGGGCGTCCGGATCGCAGGAGGTGGCCCGGATCCTTCTTGAAGCCGGGGCCAATACAGAACTGACAAACAGTGACGGACAGACGGCCCTTGACTGTGTGCGCAAATGGGGCCAGCCATGGTACGTTTCCCAGATCGAGAGACTCTTTGCCAGGTATAAAGGTGATGAAAAGGGCCACAGACAGTACACCAATGAGGAAATAACAAAAATAACGGACGGCTATATTGACCGCTTCGGCCTGAAGGGCCTCAGCAAAGAAGAGGCAGAGCTTGCGAAACCGTTTTTTTCAAGGCTGTTTATTTATTTCCACGATCAGGCTGTGCAGAAGGATCACTCTGCTGTCTGCACGAGAAAGGAGTGCGATCTCAGATCGAATCAGCCTGTCTTTATGACGGCCTCCCAGGTGCTTTGCGTCGACTGCGCGCTCCAGTATGTGATCGGAAACTGCCGTGACTGGTATTATTATCTCGGCAATTTTGAGGCACAGGCAGGCGCGATCCCCTATGACATACAGAAGCAGGGGACCAGGATCAAAGAGCAGATCACCGAATTGCGTAGTAAAACGAAGGATCCGGTGTAAAGCGCGCACGCAGCGCCTGTGCTGACGGAAGCCCTGAGACCGGATGAGGTTTTCAGCCCGTCCCCCGGATCGAATGGAGGTCATAAAAAATGGGATTTTTTGACATATTCAGGAAAAACAAAGAGACGAAAAAAGAAGAGCCGAAAAAACAGGAGCCGGCCAGGAAAGACATAAGGGATATGAACTGGAAGGAACGGCGTGCCGTGATCGGAGAGATCAGTGACCAGAACATATTATTTGAGATCGCCTCAAAGGCGCCGGGCGTTATGGATGATGACGTAAAATATGTTCTTCGTAAAGCGATCCCGAAGATCAAGGATCCGGATCTGCTGAGACAGCTGGCGATGAGTCCGAAGGTAACACTGTCCAGTCTGACTGTGAATACAGGTGTACTTCCGCAGAAGGTCCTGGCGACGGTCCTGAAAAACGGTCCGGATGATTATGTTAAGCGGGAGGCGGCGGGATATATCCGGGATGAAAAGCTGATAGCGGAGGTACTGATCTGTCAGAGCCCCATCCATGATGACACCGTTGAATACACACCGATCGTAAAGGCTCTGATCGAAAAGGTCGACAGTATCAGGCTGCTCAGGAAGATCGAGCAGGAGGCCCAGAGCAGATGGGTGGCTTCCTTTGCCAGGAGAAAGCTGCCTGACGCAAAGGAATATATTGAGATCCTGACAAAGAACCGCACAGATGAATTCACAGAGAACAATATCCGCGGAGCAGCTGCGGATGAGCTTGCTTTTTCAAGGATCCCGGAGGCGGCAGAAGCGCTCCTGGATGCCATTCATAACGATCCGGCATGGAATGTCCGGGGCAGATCGCTCACTGCGCTCGGGAAGATCGCATTATCAAAAGAAGTGCCGGTAGACGAGGCTGTGTTTTTAGAGGCACTCAAGGATCCGAAAAAGTATGTTGTCGAGTGCGCGGTCGACGTGCTGGGAAAAATGAAATGTACAGCGGCCATAGAACCGCTTCTGGATTTTGTCCGGAGCTATCGGGAAGGGCAGGATTTCACCCTGGCTTCCGCGGCGATCAAGGCTCTTGGAGCGATCGGTGAGGATGCGGTACCGGCACTCCTCAAGGAAGAGAAGAACGGGCCGGCAGACAGAGGCTATGTACTTCGCGCGCTGGCAGCGACAGGATCGCCGGCGGCCTTCGATGCCCTGAAAAACGGGATCGCAGACGCGTCCCTTCCGGAGTATGAGCATGTATTCATTGCAAGGGGGCTCGAGAAGATCGGCACAGAAGAAGCTGCAGCATGTCTGAAGGAAACACTGGAAAAGACGGATAATGACAGTCTGGTCAGGACGGTGGCGGAATGCCTTGAGAGGCTGCATGTTCCGGCTGACAGTCTGGAAGAGAAGAAAAAGGCTGCCGAAATAAAAAGCGCGAAAAAGCTTCTCGAGGGCCTGAAGGCCATTCGTCCCGGCATGAGTGAGGATGAGGCGGATGCCCTTGCAGGCGCCGGGGTTTTTCAGATGGGCGCGAATGTAGTGCATAAAACAAGGTTCGGTGACTTCCAGCTCTTAGTGACCGGGGGCCGGGTGACAGGCAAGATGTACATCGAAACAGTGGCAGCGAACATAGAGAAATGGCTGAAGGAACAGGAGTGAACTGCTGTCTTGCCCGTAAGGAGCGGACAGTGTATGATGATGGTATGCAAAAAAGGACCGGTACCATGGATCAAAAAAGCTTTCCGGGACCGGGTTAAAAATGATTCAGAGGGACAGGAAAATGAAAAAAAAGGGAATCATCTGGACCGCGGCCGTGATGCTTGCGGCAGCCGCCATGTTTACAGGATGCTCCGGCGGTAAGCAGCAGGAAACGACGCAGGCCGCGGCAGCGCAGGAGACGACGGCAGCGGCAGCAGAGACCACGGCAGCAGAGACCACAGCAGCAGAGACGAAAGCGGAAGAAACGAAAGCGGCAGAGACCGCAGCGGCAGAGGCTGAAACGACAGCTCCGGCAAAGGCTGCGATACAGGTCCCGGCCGGCGGAACGATCACGGACCGTCAGGCCCTGGAGATCGCGCTGCAGCATGCAGGCGTACAGGAAAGCAGCATTTCCCGCCAGGAGATCAAGATGGACTATGAGCACGGAAAGCAGGTCTTTGAGGTCGGCTTCCATGTGGGCAGGACGGAATATGATTATGACATCGACGCGGCAAGCGGTGAGATCCTCGAATTTGAGGTCGACACGGATGACTGACGCTTTTCCGGATATGAAAAAAATTATGTAATGCTTCGGGGGCCAACTGTATGAACGGACGTATCGTTGTGGCAAAATTCGGAGGGACGTCGGTCGCTGACGCAGGCCAGTTCCGCAAGGTGAGGGACATCGTCCTGGGGAGCCCGGAACGGCGGTTTATCGTCGTCTCCGCGCCCGGAAAGCGCTTTCCGGAGGACCGGAAGGTGACGGACCTTCTTCTTGACTGCTATGAAAGGGCTGCCTCAGGGAAGCCGTTTGCGGAAGAGATCGGGAGGATCAGGGAAAGGTTCTTTCAGATCATCGACGACCTTAAGCTCAGCTTTCCTCTGGAGGAAGAGCTCAGCGTGCTGGAGGCGTCGCTTAAAAAGAAGCCGGAAAGGGACTATGCCGCCAGCCGCGGAGAGTACCTGACCGCGAAGATCATGGCGCAGTATCTCGGCTTTACCTTCGTGGACCCCGCCTGGTGCGTCTGCTTTGACGAGGAAGGGCGGCTTGACGCGGCGATGACCGGCAGGACCATGCGCGCGTCGCTCCTTCCGCTGGAGCGCGCCGTGATCGCGGGCTTTTACGGGGCGGACATGACCGGCAGGATCCGCACCTTTTCCCGCGGCGGGTCGGATATTACCGGCAGCCTTGCGGCGTGCGCGGTCAACGCGGAGCTTTACGAGAACTGGACGGACGTGTCAGGGCTCTACGCGGCGGATCCGAGGATCGTCGACGCGCCGGAGACCGTCCCGTACATGAGCTACCGGGAGCTCCGGACGCTTTCCTACATGGGTGCTTCCGTGCTGCATTCGGACGCGGTGCTGTCCGCTTCGGAGCAGGAGATCCCCATCAATATCCGTAATACCGACCGGCCGGAGGACGCGGGTACCATGATCATGCGCCACCTTCCGCCAGGCGTGACAAAGAATCCTGTGACCGGCGTGTCGGGCAGGAAGGGAATGTCGGTCATCCAGATCGAAAAGGTGATGGTCAGCGACGGGTCGGGCTTCAGCGCGCTCATGCTCGACATCCTGAAGGAGCGGGCGCTGCCGTTTGAGTACTGCCTGACCGGGATCGATTCCATCACCCTCGTGATCCGCAGCGATATCCTCGACGCATGCAGGGAGGATCTGACGGAGGAGATCCGGAAGACCCTCGCGCCCGATTTCCTGAGTATCCGGGACCATCTTTCGGTGATCGCGGTGACAGGAGAGAAGGCGACGGATGCAAGCGACGCGAATGTGCGGGTCCTTGAAAAGCTCACCGAGGCGGGGATCGAGATCATCACGATCAACCAGGGCGCGGGAAAGCTGAACCTTCTGATCGGGGTTCCGGAGGAGCGCTATGAGGACGCCGTCCGGGCGGTCTACGCGTTCCGGAAGGAACGATAAGATTAAAAAAGCCACATTCAGATCTTTTGACAATAATGGTCCCCTGCGGGTACGCAGGGGACTATTTTCTCATGCTTTTCTGAATGCGGCAGCTTTTTCAGCGGTCTTTCCGAATGCGGCAGCTTTTTCAGTGGTCGGACTTCAGGCCGGCGCCGCACATGGTGATCAGGCTGTCGGGCGTCCTTCCGTGGAGCTCGCAGTAGCGGAGATAGGCCGCGTAATTGCCGGCCGTTGTGTGCTCGCAGTAGATGCCCTGCTTCGCGAGGGCCGCCCGCGCCGGAAGGATGGCCTCTTCCGGGATCTCCACGATCTCCATGTCGTACTTGTGGATCTTTTCGAGGATCTCCCCGCCGCGCATCGGCTTGCCGATCGCGATGCCCTCCGCAAGCGTCGCCTCGGGCTTTACGTCCGCGGGTGCGGACAGGCCCCGGCGCTTCGCCTCGGCAAAGGGGGCGCAGCGTTCGCTCTGGATCGCGATGACGTTCGGCATGTGGTCGATGACGCCGCTCTTCAGGAGATGCTCAAGCCCGGACACGGCGCCGAGGAAGAGCGTGCCGTTGCCGAGCGGGACAAAGATGTTCTCCGGGATCCGGCCGAGCTGCTCGTACACCTCGTAGATATAGGTCTTGGTGCCCTCGTAGAACATGGGGTTGTAGACGTGGTTCGCGTAGTAGACGCCCTCGTCCTCCACCTTCGCGCGGCAGACGTCCGCGCAGTGGTCGCGGTTTCCGGGAACGATGTTCACGGCAGACCCGTGCGCGCGGATCATGTCGATCTTCTTCGGCGACGTTCCCTCGGGCACGAAGATCTCGCACGCGATGCCGCTCCTTCCGCAGTAGGCGGCTACGCTGTTGCCCGCGTTCCCGCTGGAATCCTGGACGACGCTCTCCACACCGATGGCTTTGCAGTGGGAGACGAGCACCGCCGCGCCGCGGTCCTTAAAGGACAGGGTCGGCATGAAGTAATCCATCTTGACGAGGAGGTCCTCGTCAAAGCGGATCACCGGCGTCATTCCCTCGCCGAGGGAAACGCTTCTCCAGGTATCGTCCTCAAGGGGCATGAACGCGCGGTAGCGGAAGATGCTCCACTCGTCCCGGTCGATCTTCGAGACATCGAATTCCGGGCATTCCCAGTCGAGCTTCCAGAGCCCTCCGCAGGCGCATTTCGGCGCCCGCGTATCAAGAGGCGCCCGCGTCCCGCACTTTGAACAGATGAACTGCGCTTTCATTCTGCATCATCCTCCTTTTTCATCTCCGCGACCGCCTCGATCTCTGTGAGGCATCCGAAGTGCAGCGCCGGCACCGGCACCACGATGCGGGCAGGCTTATGCTCCCCGAAGAACTCGCGGTACACTTCATTGATCGCGTCCCAGTAGGAAACGTCCGCGATATAGACGCGGCACTGAACGACGTCCTCACGTTTAAGACCGGCCTCGTTAAGCACGCGTTCCACATTGAGGAGCGCCTGCTTCATGTGGGCTTCGACGCCGCCCTCCGGCAGCTGTCTCGTGTCCGGATCAAGCGAAAGCTGCCCGGAGATATAGAGCATGCCATTCGATACGATGCCCGGTGTATAGTGTCCCTTGTTTTCACCTTTTGCTTCAGGAATGATCTTTTTCATTTTTCCTCCATGACAGATCCTGCCTGTATCAGTATGCCTGCATGATCCTTATGATCTCCGCGAGATCGCGGGTCTTCGTGAGGATCAGCTTCATCAGGATGCGGACCTTTGCCGGCGTCAGGTCCCCGGAGGGGAAGCAGCCGAGCTCCTCGTCAAAATGGCCGTAGTCCCCGAAGGAGCCTCCGAAGGGCGCGCGGCACGCGCGGACCAGGATCGGGAGCTTTTCGCCCTTGTGCGCGCGGTAGTAGTCACGGATCTCATTATGGACCGCCCCGTTTCCGAAGCCGCCGATCACCAGCGCCTCCGGCTTCAGGGAAAAGGAAGCAAGCAGAAGATCCGCGCCGCATCCCTGGTACATGTAGATCGTCTCGACGCGGGGCAGTACCTCCGGCAGGTCAAGGCTGAACATGCTCGTAAAGCCGTATGGCCGTACAGACCTGTAGAAGTAGGTGACCAGGCCGTTCCTTACGGTGCCGGTCACGCCGTAGTACCCGCCGCTGAAGGATTCCACCTTGCAGCTCGACGCCTTCATGACGTCTCTCGCGCAGATGATCAGGTCGTTCATCACGACGACGACGCCCTGGTCCCTGCTCTGCGGCGCCGCCGCGACGCGGATCGCGTTCAGGATATTCAGGGGACCGTCGCTGCTGATCACGCCGGCGGGGCGCATGGCTCCGACGACCGCGACAGGGCAGGAGGTCTTCAGCGTGAGATGCAGGAACCAGGAGACCTCCTCGATGGTGTCCGTCCCCATGATCAGGACTACGCCGTCAGCCGCGTCCGTGTCGAAGATCTCCTGGATCCGCCTGCCGATCCGCATCATATCCTGGTCTGTTATATCCGGGCTCTGCTTCCGCATCAGCTGTTCGGAGGACAGGACGGCGGCGTCTCCGGCGCCCGGGACGCTTTCAAGAAGGTCGTCTACGGTGAATACAGAGGGCGCGTATCCGACGACCGCGGTCGCGGACGTGGGCTGCGAAGCGATGGTACCGCCCGTTGCAATGACGTGGACCCGCTTTTTTTCCTGCTCTGCCATAAGGCCTTTCCTTCCCTTTCTTTCAGTGTTTTCTGATTCGATTGTAACGTGCCCCTGACAGGCAGGTCAATCATTGTTTCCGGGCCTGATCATATAAAAAAGGTCCCCGGCATATATTTTCCTGTTTACCGGTCCATGCGGAAATATTAGAATTCAAGTAAAAGCAGACAGCCCGCCGGGGGATGGAAGGCTGTCATGGAAAAGGAGAAATGACAAGGTATGGGAAGCATCGGAGACAAAGCGGACGATGTCACAGAAAAATACAAGGCGGACAATGTGATCGAAGTCAACGGCACGAGCCTCCATTATGCCGTCGCGGGGGAGGGGCGCCCGGTGGTGCTCCTGCACGGCAACGGCGAGGACCATCATCTCTTTGACACGGAGATCCGGCAGCTTGCGGAGGCCGGATACCGCGTGTACGCGCCGGACTCCCGGGGGCACGGCCAAAGCGCCCCGGAGACGGAATACCACTACGCTGTCATGGCGGAGGACATCTTTCAGTTCATCCGCGCGCTTGGGCTTAAAAAGCCGGCCCTGTACGGGCACAGCGACGGCGGGATCATCGCCCTGATGCTTGAGACGGGCCATCCGGGAACGCTCGGGATCATGGCGGTCAGCGGGACGAACCTTTCCCCGGAGGGACTGATCCCCTCCTTTATAGAAGAATTTACGGAGCTGAACAGGAAGGCTCCGGACCCGCTGGTCACACTGATGCTCACGGAGCCGGAGATCGACCCGGCCTCGCTTTCCGCGATCCGGATCCCGGTCCTCGTCACCGTCGGGGAGAACGACCTTATCCGGAGGGAAGAGACAGACCGGCTCGTATCGGGCCTTCCTGACAGTACGCTGGCCGTCGTGGACGGCGCCGACCACGGGAGCTATATCGCGGACAGCGAGGTCATGGGAGAGCTTCTGATCCGGTTCCTTAAGGAAAGGTGGGAAGCGTAAAGAAAAGAGCGGAAAAAAGCATGGAAAATTAAAAGAAAGCCGGCAGGGAAGGCGCCGGTATAAGATGTTTTCCGCGCATTTATGCCCGCGGTGTGGTAAAATAGGATATGGCAGTTCCGGTCCGCGGACCGGAGCCTGTTAAGACAGAATCCAAGGCGGCATTTATGATCGAAAAACTATTGTTCCGGCTTCTTCCGGTCCAGATCCTCCTGGCGGCAGTCAGCGCTGTCAACGGGATCGTGTCCGGTTTCTTTGCAGCGAACTACGTTGGTGTCGCCGCCATGAGCGCAGTGGGACTCTACAGCCCGCTCAACATGCTTTTCACCGCGGTCAGCACCATGCTGGCCGGCGGCTCCGCGATCCTCTGCGGTAAATATATGGGAAGGAACCAGATGGACAAGGTGCAGGGCATCTTTTCCCTGGACCTTGCCGTTACGGCCGTCATCGCCGGCGCGTTTACCGTGCTGTTCCTGGTCATGGGGTTTTTTGACCTGACCGGGTTCATGACGGGAGACGAAACGGTCCGGCCGCTTTTCAACATGTATCTGGCAGGACAGGCGGCGGGTGTGCTCCCGCTCCTTATGGGCGGACAGCTTCCGGCGTTCCTGACCATGGAGAACCGGGGACGGCGGACCACGGTCGCGAGCGTGATCTGCGTCATCGTCAACATCGGGCTCAATTTCCTGCTCGTGCGCGTCCTCCATATGGAGACGCTCGGGCTCGCGCTGGCATCGGCCGCAGGGCTCTGGGCGTTCTTCCTCGTGCAGGTGCAGTATTTCTTCTCCGGAAGCTCGCATTTCCGGATCAGCGCCGGGACGGCCAGCTGGAAAGAGGCCGGGGATATGCTCGGCGCGGGCTTCCCCGGTGCCCTGAGCAACGGCTATCAGACGATCCGCGGTATTATCATGAACCGGCTGCTCGAGATCTTCGTGGGAAGCGTCGGTATCTCGGCATTCGCCGCGGCGGACAACCTCCTGCGCATTTTCTGGGCCGTGCCTACCGGCATGCTTGCCGTCTCCAGGCTGATGATCAGCGTCAGCATCGGAGAGGAGGACCGGGAATCGCTTACCGAGGTCATGCGCGTCATGTTCCGGAGATTCGTCCCGCTGATGTGCGGGATCTCAGCGGTGCTGATCATTTCGGCGGTCCCGCTTACACGCATATTTTTCCGTGACCCGTCCGATCCTGTCTACATGATGACGGTCCACGGCTTAAGGATCCTTCCGCTCTGCATGCCGCTCAGCATCATCTGCATGCACTTCGTCTGCTACGGGCAGGCGTCCGGCAAGCTCTGGCTCGTGCACATCCTGTCCCTCCTGGACGGCGTGGTGTGCGTGGCCGGCTTTACGGCGCTCCTCATCCGGGCAGTGGGTATGGACAGCGCCTACATCGCGAACGTGCTGAACGGCGTCGTGACGACGCTCGTAGTCATCGGCTACGCGTGGATCATCGGGAAGCATTTCCCGCGGAACATGAGTGAGCTCATGGCCATTCCGGAGAGCTTCGGCGTCCCGGAGGACGAACGCATGGACCTCAGGGTGAAGACCATGGAGGACGTCGTCGGCATCGCTGTCAGGGTGCAGGAGTTCTGCGACGGAAAGGGGATCGACGCCCGGCGCGCGCACCTTGCCGCGCTTGCGCTCGAGGAGATGGCCGGGAACGTCATAGACCACGGCTTCAGGAAGGACTCGAAAAAGCATCAGGTCGACGTGCGTGTGGTGCATAAGGACGGAGACGTGATACTGAGGATCAGGGACGACTGCGTGCCCTTTGATCCGGCGGAGAGGCTCAGGATCAGCGATCCCGGGGATCCCGTGAAGAATATCGGCATCCGCATGGTCTTTAAGACCGCGCGGGATGTAAGATACCAGAACATGTTCGGGCTGAACGTGCTGACGATCAGGATCTGAGCCCTGGCGGCGGAGGAGGTTCCGGCGCGGGGCAGATGCAGCAGGGATATAATATGCCTTTCCCGGGGAAAGGCAGGAAGGAAGCGGAACAATGAAGGAACTTACTGTCAAGGCGGAGATCGAAAACATCGAGACAGTGACGGACCAGGTGAACAGCTGGCTTGAGGAGATAGGCTGCCCGAAGAAAAAGCAGATGGAGATCGACATCGTGATCGACGAGATCTTCAGCAATATCTCGAAATATGCCTATGAGCCGGAGACCGGCATGGTCACTGTCCGCCTGGAAGCCGGGAAGGATCCGGGAGTCGCGATGCTGGTCTTCAGGGACCAGGGGAAGCAGTATGACCCGCTCCATGTGAAGGAGCCGGACATCACGCTGTCGGCGGACAAGCGGCCGGTCGGCGGTCTGGGGATATTCCTTGTGAAAAAGATCATGGATGAAGTACGTTACGAGTACAAGGACGGCCATAACGTCCTGTACCTGAAGAAATATTTGTGAGACGCTGTTCGCAGGGCGTTTGGAAGGAGAAAACTGAAATGCTGAATATAGATAAAAAGGTGGAAAACGGCACCGTTACCTTTGCCCTTGAGGGACGGCTCGACACGGTCTCCGCGCCGGAATTCGAGAAGATGCTTAAGAGCTCCCTGGACGGCGTGACGGACCTGGTCCTTGATTTTGAAAAGCTGGAGTACATTTCCTCCGCCGGCCTGAGGGCAGTTCTTTCTGCCCATAAGATTATGACCAGGCAGGGAAGCATGAAGGTGCTCCACGTCAACGAGACCATCATGGAGATCTTTGACGTAACGGGCTTCGTGGACATCCTGACGATCGCCTGACAGGGCGGCGGACAGCTGCTATGCCCTGTGCCCGCCGATCTGCCGGTTCCGCTCCAGCGCCGTAGCGCCCTTCAGGAGGTCCGTGCCCCGGAAGAGCGCGCCCGCGCCGTATCTCCGCCGGACGGAGAGCATGGCCAGGCGGAGAAGGCGCTCCTTTCTCAGCGCGTCGTAATCGGTGAAGAGGTCCAGCTGGACAGCGCCGCCGTCCCAGGCGGTGCCGTCGGCACTGACGCCGAGCCGGCGGAAGAGAAGCCGGTGGTCGGTGCGCGCGTCGAAGGAGGCGAGCAGGGCGTCCATGACCAGACGCACGGAGTTCGTATACTCCCGCAGGCGGACGGTCCCCCCGTTATGCTTCGGGTGGAGCCTCCCGTAGAAGTCGACGGCGACCGGCCCGCTGTAGCCGGGGACGGCCTCCAGGCTCCGGTAGTCGTAGGAGACGATCCAGGAAAAGGTACGGGCGGTCTTTCCTTTCGCGAGCATGTCCGCGCAGAGCCCGTCGACCATCTCTGAGAAGACGATCCGCGCCTCCGTGTAGGGCGCGGCGTGGGAAAGCACCTGGCCGGAGGAAAGGCTCCGGATCTCCGGGCGGTAGCTCTTGATGTCCCGCATGGTGACCGGCTCTATGCCCCACGCGTGGTCCACCAGGATCTCGCCGTCCACGCCGAACGTTTTATAAAAAAATTCCTCGTCCCAGCGCGAGCGCTCTGCGACGTCCCCCATGGTAAACATGAAGGCCGTATACAGGCGCCGTGCCGTTCCGGGACCGATCTGCCAGAAATCTGTCAGGGGCCGGTGGTCCCAGAGAAGATACTTATAGGAATCCTCATTGAGCTCCGCGATCCGGACACCGTCCTGGTCTGCGGGGGATTTTTTTGCCACGATATCCATGGCGACCTTCGCGAGATAGAGGTTGGTGCCGATCCCCGCGGTGGCGGTGATGCCGGTAGTTTTCAGGACGTCCCGGATCATGGTCATGGCGAGGACGCGGGCGGGGTGCATGTGCGCGGACTCCGCCTCCTTCCGGTAAAAATGGAGGTACGCGGTGCAGTCGATGAAGCACTCGTCGATGGAGTAGACGTGGATGTCCTCCGGGGCCACGTACCTTAAGTAGATGGAATAGATGAGGGCGGAGATCCGCTCATACTCCGCCATGCGCGGGACCGCGGTGATGTATTCCACCTTCGTCCGGTGCAGCGCTTCATACTGCCGGATAGCCTGCTTCGCCTCGAAAAGCCGCGGCCTGGAGGGGACGCCCATGGCCTTTAAGGAGGGAGAGACCGCGAGGCAGATGGTCTGGTCGGAGCGTGTCTCGTCCGCGACCAGGAGATTCGTTTTCAGGGGATCCAGCCCCCGGAAGACGCACTCCACGGAGGCATAGTAAGACTTCAGGTCAATGCAGATGCAGCTCATGTCCGCGCGCGCCGCCTGACCGCGGGAACTGTTCCCGCCCATACGCCCTCCTTTCCGCAGGCCCTTCCGCAGGCCCTTCCGCAGGCCCTTCCGCAAGTCCTTCTGCAGGTCTTTCCACAGGTCTTTCCGCAGGTCTTCTGCAGGAATTTACTTTCGCACTTAAGCTTTCGCCGGCCCCGCCTTCTGAAGGCAGAGACAGCAGCAAACAAAAGAGAACATACGTTCGAATAAAGCATAGCACCGGCGCCGCCGGAAGTAAAGAACATATGTTCGAAAAATGCGTCCGGCCCGCCGAAAAAAAGTATCCGCCTGCCCCGGCGCCATGATACAATGGACCTGATACGATGTAAGCACAGTCATAAGCACCGCGAAACAACTGACAGAACCAGCCGGCCCTGACGCCGGCCGCAGCTTTTTTCAGGGGGAGGAGCGCTTATGGAACACCCGGCCGATGACCTTCTTTTCTGTACTGACGCGTTCAGCAGGTTTGCTTCCGTCGGAAGGCTTCCCGGCGGCGGGGTCACGAGACTCGGCTACTCGGAAACAGAGGACCGCATGCATGAGATCTTCGCGTCCTTTGCCGCGGAGCTCGGCTGCATGTACCTCACGGACGATGCCGGCAACTCCTACGTCACCGACAGCGCGGAGGACGGCTACGTGCTGGTCGCTTCGCACCTTGACTCCGTCATCGGAGGCGGCGTGTACGACGGCCCGGGCGGCGTGATCGCGGGCCTCATGGTCCTGCGCCATGCCATGCGGGAGGGGCTCCGCGTCCCGGTCCGCGTGGGCGCGTTCCGCTGCGAGGAGTCCTCGAATTTCGGCCTCTGCACCATCGGGAGCGGGCTGATCACACAGGACAGCTACGCGGACAGCGTGGGCGGCCTTAAGGGGAAGGACGGCCGGACGCTCGGGGAGATCTTCCGGGAAAAGGGCTGGTCCCTCGCCCCGAAGCGCATCTCCGGGATTAGGGAGTATCTCGAGCTCCACATCGAGCAGGGAAAGGTCCTGGAGGAGACAGGGACGGAGACAGGCGTCGTCACGACGATCGCGGGCCCGGACCGCTGGCGCTTTTACTTGAGCGGCATGGCGGACCACTCCGGCGCCACGCCCATGTCCATGCGGTATGACGCGCTCTGCGCGGCAGCGGAGATCATCCTTGAGGTAGAGAACGCCGGAAAGCGCGAGGCGGCCTTTGACAGCGTCGCGACCGTCGGCGTCCTGGACAATACGCCGAACGTCATGAACGTCATCCCGGGCGAGGTCACCCTGGGGGTCGACCTCCGCGGGATCCGGAAGGACAGCATCGCTCGGATGGAGGAGGATATGCTCGAGGCGGTGCGCAGGATCTGTCTCCGCCGGGGCATCACGTACCGGAAGGAGCAGGTGAACACCGTGGACCCGGTCGAGCTTACAAAGGAGACGGAGGACGGGCTTTTCCGGGCGGCGGAAGAGCTTGGCATCAGCTGCCGGCGCATGCCGAGCGGGGCCGGGCACGACGCCATGTGCTTCCCGGAGATCTGCCCCGCCGGGATGGTATTCATCCCGTGCCGCGGCGGCATTTCCCACAACAGGAAGGAGTATACGAGCTATAAAAGCATCGCGGACGGCGCGGCCGTCATGTACCGGTACCTGAAGGACAAGTACGGGACGAAAGCCTGAAAAACGGACCCCGGAACGGGGGCCGGAAGCGCGCGAAAACAAAGCGGAACGAGAGGGCGGAAGCGGCCGGATCGTTCCGCTTTTCCTTGCAAACAGAGGCGTTGAAAACTATACTGTTAACTATATGGAGCATCCTTCACGAAACAAAAAAAACGCTTTAAAGAAGCCGTGAAGACCCTCCGACGCAGTAGAGAACGGGGTAGAAAGAATGAGCAAAAAGGAAGTACGAAAGGTCTACGACGATCTTGTGACAGAGCTGACTTCAAGGGAGTTTCTTGAGGAGGCCGGCCTGAGGCGCGAGACCATGATGATGATCCTCAACCGGGACTACTGGGAAGCGCAGATGAAGAATCTGTTCCCCATCCGGAAGCGCTTTACCTGCAGACAGCTGTTCGACATCTGCCGCTGGGCCATGGCCCTGATGGGACCAGAGCCGGAGGAGGGGTGGATGCCGTTCACCTACCGGTATGTCTGCCACATCCTTTACCCGGAGGAGTCCTTCCGGGAGGAGAGTGAAAAGTACCGTGCCGGCGCGGTCTATTACCTGACGATCCTCCGGTTCTTCTTTGACCTCGAGCGGAGCTGCTGCCCGTTCGAGCCGATGAAGGACTTCCGCTTCCTTGAGGACAACGAGGCGCGGCGCTTCGACACCGGCGAGGAGTACATCCGCTTCAAGCAGTACTGGCATAATGAATTCATCTACGAGATGATGCGCCTGAACGCCGAGGTGACGCAGTTCAACACGCTCGAGCATATCGCGGGGGTCCACTACGTCGCCATGGTCATGGCAAGAGGACTTTTAAAGGCAGGCGCGCCCATCGACCTCGCGCTCATGTCCGGCGCGGCGGCGGGCCACGACCTCGGGAAGTTCGGCTGCAAGCCGAACGAGAAGGTCCCGTTCATGCACTACTATTACACGGACCTCTGGTTCACCACGCATGAAATGCGCTACATCGGCCATATCGCCGCGAACCATTCCACCTGGGACCTGGAGCCGCAGAACCTGTCCGTCGAGTCCCTCACGCTGATCTATTCGGATTTCCGCGTGAAGCAGAGCCGCGGGAAGGACGGGAAGGAGATGACGCGGATCTCCACGCTTTCCGACGCCTACAACGTCATCATCAAAAAGATGTTCAACGTGGACGCGGCGAAGGAGCAGCGCTACCGCTTCGTCTACACGAAGCTTTCGGATTTCCAGGACTACATGCGCGCCCACGGGATCGACGTGGACCTGAACGGGAAGCCGCAGCCGCCGCAGCAGCTGCCGGACGTCGTGCTCCGCACGCCGGAGGAGATCGTCCAGTCCCTCATCTTCATGGCGATCGAGCACAACGTCGACGTCATGCACCGCATGTCCGCCGAGCGGCAGTTCGGCGAGCTCCTTGAGGCCGCGCGCAGCGAGAAGAGCTGGAAGAACATCCGCGCGTACCTCGGTGTGCTGCGCGAATATTTCACCTACACGAACGACCTCCAGAAGGAGCAGGCGCTGTCCTTCCTTTATGAGTGGTTCATGAACCGCGACGGCGAGATCCGCATCCAGGCAGCGGAGCTGATGGGCCAGATCATCGCCCGGTTCAACGCGGGCTACAGAAAGCGCCGCCCGGAGGGCATGAAGGACACTGCCCAGGAAAATGTGATGCGTCTCTGGAACCACTATATCGACGCGGTCCTGTTCCCGGACGAGAGGCTCATAGAGCTCCAGCGCAGGCGTATCAGCTCGCAGATGAAGAACATCGTCCAGGCACTCGTGAAATACGCGGACCCGGGCGACCTGCCCATGTTCTTCGATGCGCTCCTTAAGCACTATGAGGAGCCGGAGAAGGTCGGGCCGCACCAGGGCTTTGTCCTTCTCAACTCGGTCGAGGCCATTCCGCTCGGCCTTTTAGGCGACGCCGACAAAGAGAAGATCGCCCGGTTCGCGATCGCGAAGTATGAGGACCCGGCCCTTGAGGTAAGGACCGCCGCGTGGCGCGCGTTCCGGCAGATGATGACCTTCATCAGGGACCTTCCGGTCTGCGAGGAGATCGCGGAGCTCGTGAAGAACGCCCCGGAGAAGGACGGCGCGACGAGGCTTTACCTCCGCTACCGCATCCTCACGATCCTCGGGAAGGATACCGCGGAGCTGAAGGCAAAGCTTTACACGAGGGACGTGGTCCCGGATATCTCGCTCGACAACCTGAAGACCAATACGCCCTGGATCGTCAAGGCGGTCAATGTCAAGCTCCTCGCGGACCAGGCGGAGAACGGGGTGGAGGGTAATGCCCTTCACGTCGCGACACACCTGTCCAACATGATCAAGGTCGGCCAGTACATGCTGGTCCGCAGGACCTCGGGCGAGGCGCTGGTCCGCATAGCCCCGAAGCTTACGAGCGACCAGCGGAACGAGATCGCGGTGGAAATGATCCGCGGCCTCGAGACCGGCGATACGGACTATTCCCGTTCCATCCCGCGCTGGCTCGGCCAGTTCGCGCTCTGGCTCCCGCCGGAGCAGCTTGACGAGGCGATCCGTTCGATCAGCGGACTTCTGGCGAACCCGAGCGACCACGTGGTCGCGGTCGCGCTCGATACGGTCGGCGTCATGCTTGAAAACTATACCGGCTACCGCGAGCGCTTCGGCGAGAGCACGGCGGTCTGGGAGAGCCGCGGGCAGCGCCTGGTCGGCATGCTGCTTACGGGCCTCGCGAGCTACCGCGAGAAGATCCGGCAGGAGTCCATGATGGTCCTCGGCCAGAGCATCTTCGAGTCTCCGGTCCTCGACCGGAAGATGAAGAAGACCATGTTCGCCATGGCCTGCAGGAGCATCCTGTTCCAGCTCACGGAGAAGAAGGGGGAGGAGCTTACGCACTTCTTCCGCGCCTCCAGCCTGTCCGCCATGTACCGCTTCATCACGGAGTACCGGCTGCTCGAGGGCGAGCTCGACATCCCCATGCGCACCAAGATCGCCTTCTTCCCGGGCACCTTTGACCCGTTCACCCTGTCCCACAAGGGCATCGCGAAGATGATCCGCGACCAGGGCTTTGAGGTCTACCTGTCCGTCGACGAGTTCCGCTGGTCCAAGAAGGCCCAGCCGCATTTCGTCAGGCGCCAGATCGTCAACATGTCCACGGCGGGCGAGTTCCACGTGAACCTCTTCCCGTCGGAGATCCCGCTGAGCCCGGGCAACCCGGACGACTTAAGAAGGCTCGTGGAGCTCTTCCCGGGGCGCGAGGTCTATCTCGTGACAGGCAGCGACGTCATAGCGCACGCGACCTTCTACAAGAACCCGAAGGTGCGCGACGCGGTCTACGCCATGAACCACATCGTGTTCCGCCGCGCGGGCGAGCCCGAGGCGGAGATGGAAGAGAGCCGGGAGATCATGAAGCGCTTCACAGGCGACCTTGTCGAGCTTGAGCTCCCGCAGCAGCTCGAGGAGATCAGCTCCTCGAAGATCAGGGAAAACATCGACCAGCGGCGCGATATCTCGAACCTCATCGAGCCGGTCGTCGAGGAATACATCTACAACAACGGCCTGTATCTCCGCGAGCCGGAGGACAAGCCGATCGTCAAGGCGAGGGCCATCTCCTTCGAGGCCGTCGAGGAGCCGGACGAGGCGCTTTTCGACGAGCTCCGCGACACGGTCCTCCAGTACGAGAAGGGCGGCGAGAAGCTTGACGCCCCGGTCCGCGGCTCCGGGGACCACCTCCTGGTCCTGAGGAACAACGCCGAGGGCGGAAGGCTCGAGGGCGCGCTCCGCTACAGGTACCTTGGACCGGACGAGCTCTTTGACGTCCTGAAGGACGTCGACAGGACCGACATCATCCGCAGGCGCACGTCCGCGGAGGTCCTCCTGATCAACGGCATCTACGTAGGCATCCACTGCTCGATCTACGACGCGGAGCAGCTCCTCCTCACGGAGGCGATCGTCCGCTCCTTCGAGCAGCGCTGCGACACGGCGCTGTTCTACGTGCACGACGAATATCTTCCGAACCTCGTCATCTCCGCGGTGCTCCGCGAGGGCTTCGTCGAGGTGGACCACGGACATCCCGGGGACCCGCTCCTCGCGGTGGACATGCACGCGCCGCTCCTCCTCCTTGAGGATATGGAGACCGCGCTGAAGGAGCCGTTCTCCAGCAACGAGCGCGTGCTCGAGGCAGTCTACAAGGCCCAGGAGGATCTCCAGCACGCCATGACGAAGCTTTATCCCGGACAGCTGGTCCTCCCGGTCTCCGCGACGCTCCTGTTCCACAGGCTCGTGGACAAGATCACCGAGATGAACGGGGTGCCGCGCGAGCCGGTGGTGCCCCGCATGCAGGGCGAGCTCATGTGCGTGCCTTACGGGAAGGTCATGCGCGGCGCGGTCATCCCGAACACGGTCACGAAGACGCTCCACACCGACCGTATCTACGAGCCGGATCTCACGGTCAACACGGTCGAGGCGTTCCCGGGCTACACGCCGCTCCATACGCAGGTGAAGGCCATCAAGTCCTTCGACCGCCCGGTCATCCTGGTGGACGATGTCCTGAACCGCAGCGGCCTGAGGATCGGGACGCTTGAGCCGCTCCTCAGGAAGGAAAAGATCGAGCTCCGGAAGGTCCTCTTAGGCGTGCTGACCGGCTACGGGCGCGACGTGCTCGCGACCATGAACCTTGACGGAGAGGGCGTCTACTTCGTCCCGAACATGCGCTACTGGTTCGCGGAATCCGCGCTGTACCCGTTCATCGGCGGCGACACGGTCCGCAGGAACAGCGTGCAGGTCGCCGGCCTCACGCCGTCCATCAACCTGATCCAGCCTTACACGCAGCCGCCGCTTTCGGATACCGACCCGGAGGCCCTGTTCCGGTTCTCCGTGTGCTGCATCAAGTGCGCGCGTGACATCCTGCTGGTCCTTGAGCAGGAGTACAGGGCACAGTTCTCAAGGAACCTGACGCTTTCAAGGCTGTCCGAAGCCATCAACCAGCCGCTCTGCCCGGACCGCGGGGACTGCGTGAGCTACGACGCGAACCTCGCCGCCTCGGTCTACTTAAAGAACGATCTCGAGATGCTGGAGCGCACGCGGGTCGACACCCGCGCAGTAACGAACCGCTACACCGGCCGGTAACGAACCGCGGCATGAGCCACTGAGGAGGAAAACATGAACGATATCCGTGAGATTTGGAAAGCGCTGTCAGAGGAGCTTACGTCGGACGCGTTCCTGAAGGAGGCAGGCGTCAGGCAGGCCGTCATGCAGATGGTCCTGAACCGGGAGTACTGGGAGCAGCAGCTGAAGCCGCTTTTCCCCGTCACCGGGAGGATCAGCTGCAAAAAGATCTATGATATCGCGAGTCCTGCCATGCACGTCCTTTCCGAGGAGCCGGAGGAGGGGTGGATGCCCTTCACCTACCGGTTCGCCTGCCATATTCTGTACCCGGAGCCGGAATTCACCGAATTCGCCGAGCCGTACAGGGCAGGCGCCGTGTTCTACCTGACGGTGCTCCGCTTTATCTACGACATCGAGCGCCAGTACGTGCCGTTTGACCCGCTGCGGGACTTCGTGTTCCTTTCCGACGAGGAGGCGGAGCAGTTCGACACCTACCGGGAGTACCGGAGATTCAAGAAGGCCTGGCACAGGGAGTACGTCTATGAGATGATGCGCCTGAACGCCGAGGTCACGAAGTTCAACACGCTGGAGCACATCGCCGGCGTCCATTACGTTGCGATGAAGGTGGCGCGGGGGCTTTTCGACGCGGGCGCGCCGATCGACCTCGCCATGATCTCCGGCGCGGCAGCGGGACACGACATCGGCAAGTTCGGGTGCAAGCCGAACGAGAACGTGCCCTACATGCATTACTACTACACGGACATCTGGTTCCGCGCGCACGACATCCCGTACACGGGCCACGTTGCCGCGAACCATTCGAACTGGGACCTGGAGCCTGAGAACCTGTCGGTCGAATCCCTGACGCTCATCTATTCCGACTTCCGCGTAAAGCAGTCGAAGGGGCCGTACGGCATCCCCGTGACGCATATTTCCTCCCTTGCCGAGGCCTTTGACGTCATCCTGGACAAGCTCGACAACGTGGACGAGAAGAAGGCGCTCCGCTACCGCTTCGTCTACGCGAAGCTCGCCGACTTTGAAGAGTGGATGATCGCGCAGGGCGTCGACGTGGACCTTGACGACGACCCGCCGGCACCGGAGCAGCTTCCGGACGTCGTGCTCCGGACGCCGGACCAGATCGTAAGGTCCCTCACCTTCATGGCGATCGAGCATAACATCGCGGTCATGCACCGGATGTCCGCCGAGCGGCAGTTCGGCGAGCTCCTCGAGGCCGCGAGGTCTGAGAAGAACTGGAAGAACGTCCGCGCGTACCTGAACATCCTCCGCGAGTACTTCACCTACACGAGCGACGCGCAGAAGGAGCGCATGCTGAGCTTCCTCTACGAGCTCTTCATGCACAGGGACGGCGAGATCCGCGTCCAGGCGGCCGACGTCCTCGGACAGGTCATCGCGCAGTTCAACGCGGGCTACCGGAAGAGAAGGCCCGAGGGGATCGGCGACGCCGCCCAGGAGCATGTGATCAGGCTGTGGAACGAGTACATCGACCTCGTCCTTCACCCGGACAGGAAGCTGATCGAGCTCCAGAGGGAGAGGATCAACTCCCAGCTGAAGAACATCCTTATGGCGGTGGTGCGCTCCGCCGAGCCGGACGACCTCCCGCTCTTCATGGAGGAGCTCCTCCGGCGCTACGACGTGCCGGACAAAATGGAAGACCCGGCAGCGTTCGTCCTTCTGAACGCCGTGCAGGTGTTCCCGTTCGACCGGATGTCGGACGATGATCTTGCGCGCGCGGCGCGTTTCGCGATCGCGAAGCACGATTCCGGCCACGAGGAGGTCCGCACCTCCGCGTACCGCGCCCTGCGCCAGATCTCCGAGTACAACAACACGCTCCCGGTCTGCGGGGAGATCCTCGAGTCCGTAAAGACGGGCCGGAAGAACGAGACGATCACGGAGCTTTTCCTCCGCTACCGCGTTTTCTCGAAGCTCGGGAAGGACGCGCCGGAGCTCAAGGAGACGCTCTACCATACGGAATTCATCTCCGACATCTTCCTGGACAACCTGAAGACGACCACGCCGTGGATCGTGAAGAGCGTGAACATCAAGCTTCTCGCGGACCAGGTGTACAACGGGAGGACGGACCAGGCCATGCACGTGGCCGCCCACTTCTCGAACATGATCAAGGTGGGCGACTACATGCTGGTCCGCACGACCGCGGGCGAGGCGCTGCTCAGGCTCATGCCGTTCCTCACCGACGACCAGAAGAACGAGATCGCGGTCGAGATGCTCCACGGGCTCCTTACAGGCGGCACAGACTTCTCGCGCTCCATCCCGCAGTGGCTCGGACAGGTCGCCATGTGGCTCCCGCCGGAGCAGCTCGACGAGATCATCGCTGAGTTCACGAGGCTCACGGCAAGCCCGGAGGACCGCGTGGTCAGCGTGGTCCTCGACACGGTCGGCGTGATGGCGGCGCACTATCCGGAATACAAGAAGCGCTTCCCGGATGAGGACGAGGTCCACAGCGCGCGCCTTTCCAGGATCGTGGGACTGATCCTCGTCGGCATGTCGAGCTACCGCGAGCATGTCCGCCAGGAGGCAATGCTGGTCCTCGGCTCGAGCATCTTCGGGACGAAAAGCTTCACCAGGCAGGAAAAGAAGAACATCTTCGAGCGGATCTCGAGGAAGATCCTCTTCCAGCTTTCCGAAAACAACGACGGCGAGCTCACGCAGCTCTACCGCGCGGCGGCCCTCACGGCGATCTACCGCTTCATCACGGCGTACCGGATCCTGGAGGGAGAGTTCCACATGCAGACCCCGCGCCGCGTCGCCTACTTCCCGGGCACCTTCGACCCGTTCACGCTGTCCCACAAGGGCATCGCGAAGATGATCCGCGACATGGGCTTCGAGGTCTACCTTTCGGTCGACGAGTTCTCGTGGTCCAAGAAGGCGCAGCCTTACTATGTGCGCCGCCAGATCGTGAACATGTCCGTGGCGGAGGAGCTCCACGTGAACCTCTTCCCGGCGGCGCTGCCGCTGAACCCGGGCTGCCCGGACGATATGCGGAAGCTGAAGGCGCTGTTCCCGGACCAGGAGGTCTACATGGTCGTCGGGAGCGACGTCATCGCGAACGCCTCCTACTACAGGAACCCGGAGGTGAAGGACGAGATCTGCCGGATGAACCACATCGCATTCCGCCGCGTCGGCGACGTGAAGACCGACAGCCTTTTAAACCGGGAGATCGTCCACATCATCCGCGGCGACCTGATCGAGCTTGAGCTCCCGCAGGACCTTGAGGAGATCAGTTCCACCAGGATCCGCGAGAATATCGACCGGAACCGCGACATCTCCGACCTGATCGACCCGGTGGCGGAGGAGTACATCTACAACCAGGGCCTCTACCTCCGCGAGCCGGAGTACAAGCCGGTGGTCCAGGCGCGCTCCGTCTACTTCGAGGAGGAGAAGGAGGGGGAGGTCTGCCGCATCTCCATAAAGAGCGGGAAGGAGGGCGGACGCGTCATCGGGTCCGTCACGTACCGCTTCCTTGCCCCGGACGCGCTCTACAGCGTGTTAAAGGACGTGGAGCGGGCGGACATGATCCGGAGGCACGCAAGCGGCCGCATCCTTCTTGTGACCGGGCTTGAGACGGTCCACGACGATTCCTTCCACGACGCGGACACGCTCCTTTTTGCGGAGGCGACGGTCCATTCGTACAAGAACTTCTGCGAGACGGCGGTCTATTATCCCGACAGCGCGGAGGGGAACAGCTCGCTGCCGGTGTTCGAGCGGCTCGGCTTCAAGCGCATCAACCCGGCGGCGGAGGAGATCCCCGTCATGGTCGCCGACATGCGCGAGCCCCTGCTGGTCCTCCAGAACATGGACACGGTCGTCAAGGACCCGTTCAACCACAACGAGGCTGTGCTCCGGGCGATCCGCAGGGCGCAGCGCAACATGCAGAAGAGCCTTGCGGCGCTCTATCCCGGACAGCTGGTGCTGCCGATCGCCGCGGGCCTCCTGTACCAGCGCCTGGTCGACAGGATCACGGAGCTGAACGGTGTCCCGAGGGAGCCGTCCATCCCGAGGCGCCTGGGCGAGCTTATGTGCGTGCCGTTCGGAAAGATCATCCGCAGCGCGGTGGTCCCGAACACGGTCACGAAGACGCTCCACACCGACCGGGTCTACGAGCCGGACCTCATGAGCAACCGGATCGAGGCATTCCCGGGCTACACCCCGCTGAGGACGCAGATCAGGACCATCCATTCCTTCCGGAGGCCGGTGATCCTGGTGGACGATGTCCTGAACCGCAGCGGGCTGAGGATCGGCACCATAGAGCCGCTGCTCCGCGAGGAGGGCGTGGACGTCCGGAAGGTGCTTCTCGGCGTCCTTACGGGCTTCGGCAAGGACACGCTTGAATCCATGGGCTTCGACGCGGACAGCGTCTACTTTATCCCGAACATGCGCTACTGGTTCATGGAGTCGTCGCTCTATCCGTTTATCGGAGGCGACACGGTGCGCCGGAGGGAGATGAAGGTCTCCGGCCTCGCGCCGTCCATCAACCTGATCCAGCCCTACACGCAGCCGCCGCTTGAGGGGGCGGACCCGGAGGCTTTGTTCCGGTTCTCCGTCACCTGCCTTGAGAACACCATGGACATCCTCCGGACGCTCGAGAAGGAGTACCGCGGCGTCTTCGCGAGAAACCTCACGCTTTCAAGGCTTTCAGAGGCAGTCAACCTGCCGATCTGCCCGGACCGCGGCGCGTACCTCTGCTACGATCCGAACCTCCCGGCGTCCAGCTATATCGAGGGCGACCTGGAGATGCTCCGCCGCACGCGGGTAAACACCCGGGAGGCGGTGCGGAGAAGAAACGATCTGTAAAATAAAGGAGGAGCAGATGGAGAATTACAGGATCGCGGTGGTCGCGGGCGACGGCGTGGGACCGGAGGTCATCGCGGAGGCGGTGAAGGTCCTGAAGGCCGTGGCAGCGGCGGACGGAAGGTTTTCGTTCACGTTCACGGAGTACCCGTGGGGATGCGAATACTATCTTAAAACGGGGGAGATGATGCCGGCGGACGGCATGGAGCTCCTCGGGAAAAACGACGCGATCCTGCTCGGCGCGGTCGGATACCCGGGCGTGCCGGACCATATTTCCTTAAGAGGGCTTCTCCTCGAGATCCGGCACGGCTTTGACCAGTACATCAACCTACGGCCGGTGAAGCTCCTGAAGGGCGCGCCCTGCCCGCTGAAGGACGCAGGCCCCGGTGACATCGATATGACGTTCATCCGCGAGAACAGCGAGGGAGAGTACGCCGGCAGCGGCAGCTGGCTCTACAGGGATCAGCCGAACGAGGTCGTGATCCAGGACGGCGTTTTCTCGAGGAAGGGCTGCGAGCGCGTGATTCGCTACGCCTACGAGCTCGCGCGGAAGGAAAAGAAGACGCTCACCAGCGTAAGCAAGGCGAACGCGCTGAACTATTCCATGGTCTTCTGGGACCAGATCTTCAGGGAGGTCGGGGAGGATTACCCGGACGTCGAGACGCATTCCCTGCTGGTCGACGCCGCGGCCATGTTCATGGTGAAGGACCCGAAGCGCTTCCAGATCGTCGTGACGTCGAACCTGTTCGGCGATATCCTGACGGATCTCGGCGCAGCGATCTCCGGCGGCATGGGCCTTGCCGCGGGCGCGAACCTGAACCCCGAGAAGAGGTTCCCGTCCATGTTCGAGCCGATCCACGGCTCCGCGCCGGACATTGCCGGAAAGGGGATCGCGGACCCGCTCGCGTCCATCTGGACCGCGGGACAGCTCTTCGATTTCTTCGGCTACGAGGAGTGGGGCGGAAGGGTCGTCCGGGCGATCGAGGCGCTGCTTGAATCGAAGGAGTGCCTGACGCCGGACCTCGGCGGGACCGCGTCGACCTCCGAGTGCGGCGACGCATTCTTAAGAAAGCTGCTCGGATAAGTATCCATGGACGGAAACTACACGCATGTCAGGCATGAGTTCCCGGCTCTCTGGGCGCCGGACGCGAGAGTCCTGATCCTCGGGTCCATCCCGTCGCCGAAGAGCCGGGCGCAGGCGTTCTACTACGGGCACCCTCAGAACCGGTTCTGGAGGGTGCTCGCCGCGGTATTCGGAGAGCCGGAGCTTCCGCATGAGGACATCGAAGCGAAGAAGGCCTTCGCCCTGCGGCATCACATCGCGCTCTGGGACGCGCTCGAGGAGTGCGATATCCGGGGTGCGGGGGACGCGTCGATCCGGAACCCGGTCCCGACGGACATCCCGTCGCTGCTTGAAAGGACGGAGATCCGGACCATATTCTGCACCGGCGCGGCGTCGCATAAATACTATGAAAAGCTGAACTATCCCCGCACGGGGATCCACGCGGTGCGGCTTCCGTCGACCTCGCCCGCGAACGCCGCGGTATCGTTTGAGAAGCTTGTCGAAGCCTACCGGCAGATCGCGGAGGCAGCGGGACCGGCAGGAGACAGGCCGGCCGGCTGAAGCGGCTCCGCAGGCTTCCGGCTTTCACTTTTTCCAGGGGGATATTCCGTATGGGTGCAACAGCACTGATCCTTGTGCGCCAGGTGGCGATCATGTTCATCCTGACTGGTGTGGGCTACGTCCTTTTCAGGACGGGGAAGATCACGCTGGAGGGTGGAAAGACGATCGGGAACATCCTGATCTTCGTCGCGCTGCCCTGCGTCATCATAAACAGCTTCCTCGTGGAGCGCACGCCGGAACGGCTCGCCGCCCTGCCTGTAAGCGCGGCAGCGGCCCTCGCCGTCCTCGTCATATCCTGCGCGGTCGCGACCTTCGTCTTTAAGAAGGACCCGATCGCGACCTTCGGCGCGTCGTTCTCGAACCCCGGCTTCTTCGGCATGCCGCTGATCCTGGCGAGCCTGCCGGAGGGCTCCGCCTTCTACGTCGCGGCCTTCATCGGCTTCCTGAACCTGGGCCAGTGGACCTACGGCGTCGCAGTCATGACCGGGAAGGCGGGAGCGCTGAAGCTGAAGTCCGTCGTCACGGCGCCGTTCTTCGTGGCGATCGTTACGGGGCTTTTCCTGTTCCTGACGCAGCTCCCCCTGCCGTCGATCGTAAGGAGCAGCATCTCGACTCTCGCCGGCATCAACACCGCGCTTGCCATGTTCACCATCGGGATCTACCTGGGCCAGACCGACATAGCGAAAATATTCACGAAGGCCGTCCTTTACAAGGTCACTGCGGTCCGCCTGGTCATCATCCCGCTGATCAGCCTTGCGGTGCTTACCATCGTGCCGGAAAGGTTTCTGTACATGAAGCTCGCCATCCTCATCGCGGCGGCCTGTCCGGTCGGCTCGAATGTGGCGGTCTACGCGCAGCTTCATAAATGCAATTACGCTTACGCGGTGGAATGCGTCATCATATCCACGCTGTTCAGCATCGTCACCATTCCCGCGGTCGTCATGCTTGCGGGGCTTGTCTGGTGACCCGCCCGCGTAAGGCGGAGAGGAACCGGTCCACAGCTTCATTGGAGGAGGACAATGCACATGAACCAGAACTTTGATCCAGCGTATCTCAGGTATCCTTCCCGGCGGTATCCGGTCTACGCGAAGAACGGCATGGTCTGCTGCCCTGTGCCGCAGGCTGCCGAGGCAGGACTGGAGGTCCTTAAGAAGGGGGGCAATGCCATGGACGCCGCAGTCGCGTCCGCGGCCGCGCTCACCGTCACGGACCCGACCATGAACGGCATCGGGAGCGACGCCTTCTGCCTCATCTGGGTGGAGAAGGAGAAGAAGCTCTACGGCCTTAACTCGAGCGGTCCCGCGCCCATGCTCGCGTCCGCGGAGCAGGTCATAAAGGACGGCGCCGCCGTGGACGGCCACATGCCCGCACGGGGCTGGAAGCCGGTCACCGTGCCCGGCTGCGTGGGCGCCTGGGCGGCGGTCACGGAGCGCTTCGGAAGGCTTCCGATGACGGAGACCCTGAAGCCCGCCATCCGGTACGCGGAGGACGGCTATCCCGCGGGGGCCATGCTTTCCCTCCGCTGGAACGGGTATTATGAGGAATACAAAAGGACGCTGAAGGACGAGATGTTCAGCGAGTGGTTCAGGACCTTCGAGCCCGAAGGCGGACACCTTTCGGCAGGGGACATCGTAAGGCTCCCGTACCACGCCGCCACGCTCCGGGAGATCGCGGAGACGAACGGAGAGTCCTTCTACCGCGGCGCCATCGCGGAGAAGATCGACGCGGATTCGAGGGCGCACGGCGGGTACTTAAGAAAAGAGGACCTCGCGGGGTTCCATTCCGAGTGGGTGGAGCCCGCCACAGTAAATTACCACGGCTACACGGTCTGCGAGATCCCGCCGAACGGGCAGGGGATCGTCGCGCTGATGACGCTGAATATCCTGAACAACTTCACCTTCCCGGAGAAGGAGAGCGCGGACACGTTCCATAAGCAGATGGAGGCCATGAAGCTCGCGTTCGCGGACGGCCTTCACTACATCACCGACCGGAGATACATGCGGGTGGACTATCACCGCCTCCTGGATCCCTCCTACGGCACCTCCCGCGCCGCGGAGATCGGGGAGCGGGCGGAGGTCCGGACGCACGGGACGCCCCCGGACGGCGGCACGGTCTACTTCTGCACGGCGGACGGGGAGGGCAACATGGTCTCCTTCATCCAGTCGAACTACAAGAACTTCGGCTCAGGGATCGTCGTGAAGGGCACCGGCATCGCCCTCCAGAACAGGGGCTGCGACTTCTCGCTGGATCCGGAGCATGTGAACTGCCTCGCGCCGGGAAAGAAGACCTATCACACGATCATCCCGGGCTTCCTCATGAAGGACGGGGAGGCGGTCGGGCCGTTCGGCGTGATGGGCGCCTACATGCAGCCGCAGGGCCACGTGCAGGTCGTCATGAATTACGTCGATTTCCACCTGAACCCGCAGCAGTGCATCGACGCGCCGCGGTGGCAGTGGAAGAAGGGGAACGCGTTCAGCGTCGAGGAGGAATTCAGCCCGGAGATCGCGCGGCAGCTTGTGCGCCGCGGGCATGAGATCACGGTCGAGCACGACCCGGTATCCTTCGGAAAGGGGCAGATGATCGTGAAGCTCCCGAACGGGGTGCTCTGCGGAGGCACGGAGCCCCGCTACGACAGCCTGATCGCCTGCTTCTGACGGAACGCTTGCCATGCTGACGGCTGCGTGCGGCGCGCAAGTCCTGCAAGCGGTCCATGAGCAAGGAGCGAAGCGGATCGCGAATGCCCGCTTATACTATGAATGAGCATTAATAGACATGTTATTGCGATATGTCCCGTAATACAGCCTCCGGCGGACCGTTTTTACGGACTTCCGTTCTGATATCCTGTAAACAGATGGAAAAGGGGAACTGCCTGAAAAGGCGCCCGTTTTCCCGGAACACGCAGGATGTCACGAAAGGAGTCCGGGATGAAAGGCTATACGACGGAGACAGGATACATGGGATACGTGGACGGAAGCTATATGCTTTTTTCCTGCGAGAGCGATTATATGGATTATATGGAAAACTCATAAAAAGATCGTATAATCAGTTTGACATCTCCCCGGAAAAAGGCGAAAATTATACTAACTATTAATATCGCAGGAGGGAGTCAATTATGAATCAGAACATCGATGTCCAGTGCGTAAATGCCATCCGTGTGCTTTCCGCGGATGCTATCCAGAAGGCCAATTCCGGCCATCCGGGCCTGCCGCTCGGCGCTGCTTCTATGGCATATGAGCTGTGGGCACACCACATGAAGATCAACCCGAAGTCCCCGAAGTGGGAGGACAGGGACCGCTTCATCCTGTCCGGCGGCCATGGCTCCATGCTTCTTTACTCCCTGCTCCACCTGTTCGGCTACGGCCTTACGAAGGAGGACCTGACCCAGTTCCGCCAGTTCGGTTCCCTGACCCCGGGACATCCGGAGTACGGCCACACCGTCGGCATCGAAGCGACCACGGGACCGCTCGGCGCGGGCCTCGGCATGGCGGTCGGTATGGCTGCAGCTGAAAAGCATCTCGCGGCAGTCTTCAACAAGCCGGGCTACGAGATCGTGAACCATAGGACCTACGCGATCTGCGGCGACGGCTGCATGATGGAGGGCATCTCCTCCGAGTCCCTGTCCCTGGCAGGCACCTGGAAGCTTGACAAGCTCACCATCCTCTATGATTCCAACAAGATCTCCATCGAGGGCAGCACCGACATCGCGTTCACCGAGGACGTGAAGAAGCGCGTCGAGGCGTTCGGCTTCAAGACCCTGACCGTCGAGGACGGCAACGACATGGAAGCGATCGGCGCGGCGATCGAGGCTGCGGCGGCTGACACCAGCGCTCCGTACTTCATCATCGTCAAGACCCAGATCGGCTACGGATGCCCGGCAAAGCAGGGCACCGCTGCGGCGCACGGCGAGCCGCTCGGCCAGGATAACATCGACGCCATGAAGGATTTCCTCGGCTGGCCGTCCAAGGAAGCGTTCTACGTTCCGGACGAGGTCTACGCGCACTACGCTGAGCTGACCGCGGCAAAGGCCCCGGCAGAGGCTGCATGGAACGAGCTCTTCGCGGCATACCGGAAGGAATATCCGGAGCTTGCGGAGAAGTGGGATATCTGGCACTCCAAGGATGCCGAGAAGGCCCTTACGGACGATGCCGAGTACTGGGTACAGGCTCCGAAGGCGGAAGCGACCAGAGCTTCCTCCGGCGCGGTCATCCAGGTCCTGAAGGACAAGATCCCGAACCTCTTCGGCGGTTCCGCGGACCTTGCCCCGTCCAACAAGACGGATATGAAGGGCGAGCCGTTCTTCTCGGCTGATGCTCCTGCAGGCAGGAACATCCACTTCGGTGTCCGCGAGCTCGGCATGTCCGACATCGCGAACGGCATGCTGCTGCACGGCGGCCTCCGCACCTACGTCGGCACCTTCTTCGTATTCAGTGATTACATGAAGCCGATGGCACGCCTTGCGTCCATCATGAACATCCCGCAGATCTTCGTCCTGACCCACGACTCTATCGGCGTCGGCGAGGACGGCCCGACCCACGAGCCGATCGAGCAGATGGCCATGCTCCGCTCGCAGCCGAACTTCCAGGTCTTCCGTCCGTGCGACAGGGCAGAGACCGAGGCTGCGTGGTACGCGGCCCTGAACAGCGAGAAGACCCCGACCGGCCTGGTCCTCACCAGACAGAACCTCGCTCAGATCTCCGGCGACGGCAAGGGCGCCCTGAAGGGCGGCTACGTCATCTCCGATTCCGAGAAGGCTCCGGAGTACATCATCATTGCCAGCGGCTCCGAGGTGGATCTCGCGATCAAGGCGCAGAAGCAGCTCGCGGAAGAGGGCTACCAGGTCCGCGTCGTCTCCATGCCGTGCATGGAGGTCTTCGAGCAGCAGTCCGACGAGTACAAGGAGTCCGTCCTTCCGAAGAGCATCCGCAAGCGTGTCTCCGTCGAGGCGCTGTCCGACTTCGGCTGGTACAAGTACATCGGCCTTGACGGCAAGGCGATCTGCATGAAGGGCTTCGGCGCTTCCGGCCCGGCCAACACCCTGTTTGAGTACTACGGCTTCACGGTCGAGAACGTCGTGAACACGGTGAAGAGCCTGTAAGCATCATAAAACTGGTCATTACGGGACCGGCAGGAGATCATGGATCTCCTGCCGGTCTCTTCGCATTTCCGAAAACCGGCCTGCGGAAGCCGGGCTGTATTTTTTTATGTTCATGGGAAAAAGTGTGTTGACGCATGAAATACAACATGCTACAGTAAGCTCCGTCTAATTGAATAAGCTGCGAAGAAAGCTTTAGGAAAAGGGAAAAGGAAAGCACGCCTGCTCCCGCCGAAGGAGTAAAACTCTCAGGTCCCGCGCCATGCGGAGAGGACTAAAGCCGGATGCAGACTCTGGAGAAACTCATAATTTTAGAGTACCGAAGGTGCAAGGCGGACATCCGCTGAATCTCTCAGGTAAAAGGACGGAGTAGAAAATGTTATTACATCTGGTTCAGACTGTCAATTCGTATCTCTCAGACTATGTTCTTGTCTTCCTGCTGATCCTGGTAGGGCTGTGGTATTCCCTTAAGACAGAATTTATACAGATCCGCTGCTTTAAAGAGGGCATGAGGAATGTTTTCGGCAATCTCACGCTGCGCGGCAAAAAGCACGAGACCGGCATGAGCTCGTTCCAGGCCCTTGCGACCGCGATCGCGGCGCAGGTCGGCACGGGAAATATCGTCGGCGCGTCCGGCGCGATCCTGACCGGCGGTCCCGGCGCCATTTTCTGGATGTGGATCATCGCGTTCTTCGGCATGGCGACGATCTACGCGGAGGCGGTGCTGGCGCAGAAGACCCGCATCACGCACACGGACGGCAGCATCCTCGGCGGCCCGGTCTATTATATTACGACGGCCTTCAAGGGCGCGTTCGGTAAATACCTGGCCGGCTTCTTCGCGGTCGCGATCGTCCTGGCGCTCGGCTTCTTCGGCTGCATGGTGCAGTCGAACTCGATCGGCTCGACCTTCCAGACCGCGTTCGGGATCCCGTCGTGGATCGTCGGCATCGTCCTCGTGATGATCTGCGCGGTCATCTTTATCGGCGGCATGCAGCGGCTCGCGGCTGTGACGGAGAAGGTGGTCCCTGTCATGGCGGCGCTCTTCATCCTGGGCGGCCTCATCGTCCTGGTTCTGAGGATCCGCTTTCTCCCGGAGACGATCGGCCTTATTTTCAGGTACGCGTTTTCGCCGCAGGCGATCATCGGCGGAAGCTTCGGCGCTGCGCTCAAGACGGCTGTTTCCCAGGGCGCGAAGCGGGGTCTCTTCTCAAATGAAGCAGGCATGGGCTCGACCCCGCACGCGCATGCGCAGGCACACGTCAGGGACCCGCACCAGCAGGGCACGGTCGCGATGATCGGCGTATTTATCGACACCTTCGTGGTGCTCACGCTCAACGCGCTGGTGATCATTTCCACCCTTTACACGAAGGGCGGCCTGCTTGCGGACGGCTGTTCCGGTACCGTCGTGAATGCCGCCGGGGAGACGATCGGCAAGGCGAATCTCGCGCAGACGGCGTTCGGGACTGTATTCGGGACTGCCGCCGGAAACATTTTTGTCGCAGTCTGCCTGTTTTTCTTCGCTTTTTCGACGGTGCTCAGCTGGAACATGTTCGGCAAGATCAACATGATCTATCTGTTTGGAGAGAAGTCGGTAAAGCTGTACCAGCTCATCGCGCTGGTATTCATTTTCCTCGGGACGCTCGCGTCAAACGACCTTGTCTGGGAGCTTTCCGACATGTTCAACCAGCTCATGGTGCTGCCGAACGCGCTGGCGCTGCTTGCCCTGACAGGACTTGTGACGGCAGGCGTGAAGATGGAGAAGTGATTATGAAGGAGCCCGCGGCTTTGTTGATATGTACCCCCTTAACCGGACAAACCAGTTAAGGGGGTATTTTCATTTTATGCCTGTTTTTGTGAGGTCCCCGTCTGTTTGGGCCAGGCAGGCATTTCTCTTTTTTACATGTTTTGGCGCGGTGGATGCTTCCGTGCCGGAAGGACGGTCCTCACGAGGCTTTGACACGCCGGGAAAGCTATATTATAATCGAAATGATCCCGCGGAGGATGCAGCCGAAGCGGGAGCATATCTTTCAGCCGGCAGCTGCCGGTCTTCCCCTGCTCGTTCCGTTTTGCCCGGAAACGTTCCGGAGAAACGGAGAAAACTGAATGAATGATTACAACGCCGTAAAGGACAGCCTGACGGTCTTTTTGACGTCCGCAACGATCAACGCGGAGGCTCTTAAAAACATTCCTCACGGGATCATCGGGGACATGGCGGAGATCGTCTGCATGGACCTGGGGGAGCATGACGGGAAGCACACCCTGCGCACGGTGAGCTACGCGGAGATCAAGGCCTGGGGTATAAGCCCGGACCTGCTCCGCGCGGACGCGGAGCGGAACGCGGCGGAGAAAAAGCCCGCGGAGCTCATGCCGCTTGCCCGGGTGCTGAAGGGGCTCATGCCTGACGGCGCGGACTGGGAGCCGGAGGAGGGCGGAACGGAGCTCCTTATCGCGACCAACGGGGACGCCGCCTGCGGCGCCGCGGTCATCACCTACCCGGGCTTCTTAAGGAAGATCTCGGGACAGCTCGGCGGGGATTTCTACCTCCTCCCGTCCAGTATCCATGAGGTCCTCGTGCTCCGCGCGGAACAGAACGTCGACGAATCCGCGCTCACAGAGATGGTGCGGGAGGTGAACCGCCGGGAGGTCGCGGAGGAGGAGCGCCTTTCGGACTACGCGTACCGCTACGACGCGGAGAGCGGGATGCTCCTTAAGATCGCGTAGAACCTCCGCCGGGATACAGAAAGCCGGCGTAACGCCGGGCCTCCGCACGCCGGAAGGGAAAGGATCACCCCGCTGAGATAAACCGTCAGAAAATAGCGGCAATTGCGCCGCCATTTTCCGGATGATATACTGTTATAAGACTTGAGGTACCGGCCTGAGGCCGGTACCTTCCGGAGATGCGGAAAGCGGTACCGGTGCCCCCGGGCAGAAGCGCCCGGGAAAAAAAAGAAGGCCGCAATTCCTGACGGAAGCGCCGGGGAAACGGAAAGGAGGCTGCCATGGCCGGACACCACGGCTTCAGCAGAGGCTATCTGACAGAGGAGGAGAAGGCGAACCGGCCGAAGGTGACCGGGGCGCTTTTAAAGCGTGTGTTTTCCTACCTTCTCCCGTACTGGAAGCAGATGCTTCTGGTCATCCTTGCGATCTTCGTATCGTCCGTGTTCTCGCTCCTTCCGAGCGTCCTGACCGGCCGCATCATCGACGAAGGGCTCATCGGCCGCAGCATGGAGGCCCTGGTCCGGCTCATCCTCATGTCGCTCGGGGTGACCTTCGCCGCGAACCTGATCGGCGTGGCGGAAAGCTACCTGAACACCTGGATCGCGCAGCATATCACGTTCGACATGCGGAACGCCATGTACCGGCATCTTCAGTCGATGTCGCAGCGCTTCTTCACGACGAACAACCAGGGCGATATCATCACCCGCATGACCTCGGACATCGACGGCGTGCAGCGGATCATCACGAACACGCTGACGGACATCCTGTCAAACGTGATCACCCTGATCGTGGCCATGGCCGTCATGTTCCGGCAGAACTGGATCCTGGCCCTCGTTGGCATGGCCATCATCCCGCTGTTCACCATCCCGACGCGGCGCGCGGGCCGCACCCGCTGGAGCCTCACGCGGGAGGCGCAGGAGTGCAGCGACGAGATCAACGGGATCCTGAACGAGACGCTCTCCGTGAGCGGCCAGCTCCTTGTGAAGCTTTTCGGCAAGGAAGCGGAGGAGTATGAGAAGTACGAGAACGCGAACCGCCGGATGATCGCGCTCAACATCAGGGAGAGCATGGCAGGCCGCTGGTTCATGGTGATCCTCCGGTCCTTCTCAAGCGTTGGCCCCATGCTTCTTTACCTGGTCGGCGGCATCCTTATGATGCGGTACGACGCGGACCTGACCGTTGGTGATATCACCGTCCTCGTGGCCCTGCTCGGCAGGATGTACGGGCCGGTGAACCAGCTCCTGAACATCCAGGTCGACTGGATCCGCTCCATGGCCATGTTTACGCGCCTCTTCGAGTACTTCGACATGCAGCCGGAGATCAGAAACGCGGACGATGCGATCATCCCGGAGAGCGCTTCCGGGAACGTGGAGTTCAGCCACGTGAACTTCTCCTACGAGCCGGAGCGGCAGATCCTGAAGGACGTGAGCTTCCGCCTGGAGAGCGGGCGCAGCGTCGCCATCGTGGGTCCGTCCGGATCGGGAAAAAGCACCATGATCAACCTGATCCCGCGGCTTTACGACGTGTCCTCCGGAAGCATCACCTTTGACGGGACGGACGTCCGGAAGCTGGACCTCGCGTTCCTGAGGAGGAATATCGGGATCGTGAGCCAGGAGACCTATCTCTTCAACGGGACCATCCGCGAGAACCTCCTGTACGCGAAGCCGGACGCGAAGGAAGAGGAGCTGGTCGAGGCCTGCAAAAAGGCGAATATCTGGGACTTTGTAAGCGCCCAGGAGAAGGGCCTAGACACGGTCGTCGGAAACCGCGGGCTCAAGCTTTCCGGCGGCGAAAAGCAGCGCATCTCGATCGCGAGAGTGCTTCTGAAGGACCCGGCGCTCCTCATCTTCGACGAGGCGACCAGCGCGCTCGACTCCATCTCCGAGATGAAGATCCAGGAGGCCATCGACCCGCTGATCGATTCCAGGACATCCATCCTGATCGCGCACAGGCTTTCCACCATCCTCGCGGCGGACGAGATCCTGGTCGTGAAGGACGGCCAGATCGTGGAGCGGGGGCAGCATGAGAAGCTCGTGAACGCCGGCGGCGTGTACACGGAGCTCTACGAGACGCAGTTCAAGAAGGCGCTCGACGCAGCGGCAGCAGGGAGGCCGGAGTATCCGCCGCCGCCCGGAAGCCCGCCGCCCGGATATCCGCCGTCGGATGTTTACTGAAGTCCGGACATCGCGGTTCGCCGCATACGGGAGAGGGCAAGAAGAAAAACACAGGCACCAGGGGCAAAACACAAACACAAAGCAAAACGAGGCTGACGCACTAAGGAAAAATGCCTTAGTGCGTCAGCCTCGTTAGTTGTTTACCTTATGATCACTCTTTGATCAGCGCGTGCCATTCCTGGAGGGACTTCACGTCGCCCTTGCCGCGGGCGTTGATCTGCGCGATCCCCTCGGCTGCAGCCTTCGCCGCGGCCATGGTGGTGATGTAGGTCACCTTGTGCTTGATCGCCGCCTTGCGGAGGTAGGAGTCGTCGTGGACGCTCGTCTTGCCTGCCGGGGAGTTGACGATCAGCTGGATGTTGCCGTTCGTGATGAGGTCCAGGATGTTCGGGCGGCCCTCATAGAGCTTTTTCACCTTCTTTGCCGGGATGCCCGCCGCGGTGATGAGCTCGTAGGTCTTGCCGGTCGCCAGAATGTTAAAGCCGTCCTTATAGAGGGATGCCGCGACCTCGGCAGCCTCCGGCTTGTCCTGCTCGTTGACCGAGATCAGCGCGGTGCCTTCCAGCGGCAGCGGGGACTTCGCGCCCTCCTCAGCCTTGAAGAACGCCTCGCCGGAGGTCTCCGCAAGTCCCAGGACCTCGCCGGTGGAGCGCATCTCCGGCCCGAGGACCGGATCGACCTCCTGGAACATGTTGAACGGGAACACAGCCTCCTTGACGCCGTAGTACGGGATCTCCCTTTCGCCGAGCGCCGGGACAGGAGACGGGCGCCCGGTCAGATCGCTCGTGATGATGTCCGTCGCGAGCGGCACCATGCGGATGCCGCAGACCTTGGAGACCAGCGGGACCGTGCGGGACGCGCGCGGGTTCGCCTCAAGGACGAAGACCTTGCCGTCCTCGATCGCGTACTGCATGTTCATAAGGCCGACCACATGCATCTCCTCCGCGATCTTCCTCGTGTACTCCTTGATGGTCTCAAGGTTCTCCGGGGAGATGTGCTTCGACGGGATGATGCAGGCGGAGTCGCCGGAGTGGATGCCGGCAAGCTCGATATGCTCCATGACTGCCGGGACGTAGGCGTGTGTTCCGTCGCTGATCGCGTCCGCCTCGCACTCAAGCGCGTGGTGCAGGAAGCGGTCGATGAGGATCGGACGGTCCGGAGTCACGCCGACCGCCGCGTTCATGTAGCCGGTCATGCTCTCGTCGTCATAGACGACCTCCATGCCGCGGCCGCCGAGAACGTAGGACGGACGCACCATGACCGGATAGCCGATCCGGTTCGCGATCTCCTTGGCACCGGCGACATCCACCGCCATGCCGGACTCCGGCATGGGAATGCCGAGCTTGTCCATGACCATGCGGAACTGGTCGCGGTCCTCCGCGAGGTCGATGACCTCCGGGGAGGTGCCGAGGATCCGGACGCCGTTCGCCTGCAGCGAGGACGCCAGGTTCAGCGGGGTCTGGCCGCCGAACTGGGCGATCACGCCGACCGGCTTTTCCTTGCGGTAAATGCTCAGGACGTCCTCCAGGGTCAGCGGCTCAAAGTAGAGCTTGTCGGAGGTGTCGTAGTCCGTGGATACCGTCTCCGGGTTGCAGTTGACGATGATGGTCTCGAAGCCGAGCTTCTTTAAGGACTGCGCGGCGTGGACGCAGCAGTAGTCGAACTCGATGCCCTGGCCGATACGGTTCGGGCCGCCGCCGAGGATCATGACCTTCGGGCGGTCTGCGGACACCGGGTCATTGTCCGGCGCGTTGTAGGTGGAGTAGTAGTAGGCGCTGTTCTCTGTGCCGCTGACATGGACGCGGTCCCAGGTCTCGGTGGTGCCCAGGCCCTCGCGGCGGTTCCGGATCTCGTCCTCGGAGATTCCGAGGATCTCTGACAGGTACTTGTCGGAGAAGCCGTCCTTCTTCGCGGTGATGAGCATCTGGTCCGTGAGTCCTGCTGCGCCGGCCTTCACCAGCGCTTCCTCCTCATCGACCAGCTCCTTCATCTGCTCGATGAAGTATCTCTTCACGTGGGTGAGCTCGTAAAGCTCTTCGATCGTCGCGCCCTTTCTAAGAGCCTCATACATGAGGAAGTGGCGCTCGCTGGAAGCGGTGACCAGCCTTCCAAGCAGCTCCTCCTTCGTGAGATCGTAGAAATCCTTCACATGGCCCAGGCCGTAGCGGCCCTTCTCGAGGGAGCGGATGGCCTTCTGGAAGGCCTCCTTGTAGGTCTTGCCGATGGACATGACCTCGCCGACCGCGCGCATCTGCGTGCCCAGCTTATCCTCGACGCCCTTGAACTTTTCAAAGGCCCAGCGCGCGAACTTGACGACCACGTAGTCGCCGTCCGGCCTGTACTTGTCGAGCGTGCCGTACTTGCCGCACGGAAGGTCCGCAAGCGTAAGGCCGGTCGCGAGCTTCGCGGAGACCAGCGCGATCGGGAAGCCGGTCGCCTTGGACGCGAGCGCAGAGGAGCGGGATGTGCGGGGGTTGATCTCGATGACGATGATGCGGTCGGAGACCGGGTCATGCGCGAACTGGACGTTGGTGCCGCCGATGACGCCGATGTGCTCGACGATCTTGTAGGCCTGCTCCTGCAGGCGGTCCATGACCTCCTGGGAGATGGTCAGCATGGGCGCGGTGCAGAAGGAATCGCCCGTGTGGACGCCCATGGGATCGACGTTCTCGATGAAGCAGACGGTGATCATGTTGTTGTCCTTGTCGCGGACCACCTCGAGCTCAAGCTCCTCCCAGCCGAGGATCGACTCCTCGACCAGGACCTGGTGCACGAGCGAAGCCTGCAGTCCGCGCTCCATGACGACCTTAAGCTCTTCCTTATTATAAACAAGGCCGCCGCCTGCGCCGCCCATGGTGTACGCCGGACGGAGGACGACGGGATAGCCGAGCCTGCCGGCGATCGCAAGTCCCTCCTCGACGCTGTAAGCGACCTCGGAGCGTGCCATCTCGATGCCGAGCATGTTCATGGTGTTCTTGAATTCGACACGGTCCTCGCCGCGCTCGATGGCATCCACCTGGACGCCGATGACCTTGACGTTGTACTTGTCAAGGATGCCTTCCTTATAAAGCTCGGAAGCAAGGTTCAGGCCGGACTGGCCGCCGAGGTTCGGCAGGAGGGCGTCCGGACGCTCCTTTGCGATGATCTGCTCAAGACGCGCCACGTTCAGCGGCTCGATGTAGGTGACATCGGCCATCTCCGGGTCCGTCATGATGGTGGCGGGGTTGGAATTCACAAGCACGATCTCATAACCGAGGCTGCGCAGCGCCTTGCAGGCCTGCGTGCCGGAATAGTCGAACTCACAGGCCTGGCCGATGATGATGGGGCCGGACCCGATGATCAGAACCTTGTGAATGTCTGTTCTCTGCGGCATGGTTTCTCCTCCTTTTATATATCGCCCCGGCAGGCCGGGACGGCTGAAAAGATCCATATCTATATCCCTACTATTTTGCCTTAAAACCCTCTCTTTTGAAAGCAGAAAATGCGAAAGTTTAAATATTAGTTTTTGTGCATTTTTATGTCTTTTCTGATCCTCCCAGAACGAGGGGATCTAATAACGGCGTGAAAATTCCGACAAGTACGAAAAATAAATGATAAGTGGTCAGCTATATTCATAACAAATAGAAATTGGACCTTTATTTTACATAAAAACGGGTTATAAAAACTTTTTGCTTTTAATATCTAAACAATATAGAAAATCGCTTGCAATATAAAAAAGATGTGGAATAATCGGTGCGCCTGTGCCCTTAAAGCACAGAGTAATCACCGAAAGGAACAAAAGAAAATGGAAATCAAAGTAAAAAGACAGAAAAAGGACCCGAGAAAATATTCCAGGCAGAGAAAGGGGGGAATGACCTTCGGGGAGCTCATGGACCGGTGGAAGGAGTACGCAAGGCCCCATATGAAGGAATCGTCCTACGCGCAGTACTGCTTCATGATCGAGCGCCACATACGTCCGGAGCTCGGAGACATTTCCGCGGAGGAGCTGGACGTCGACATGATCGACCGCTACACCCGCGGGAAGCTGGAACACGGAAACATAAGGAACGGCGGCAGGCTGTCCGCGAAGACGGTGACCGGCCACCTCATGCTGATCAAGCTGGTGCTTAAATATGGAAAGGAAAGAGGCATCAGCTGCCCGGAGACGGGGATCGTCCACAATCCGAAGCGCCGTATGCCGAGGATCAGCGTGATGACAAGGGAGGAGCAGCGCGCGCTTGAGCAGACGCTCGTCAAAAACCGCTCAAGGACCGCAGCAGGCATCATGCTGAGCCTTTACGCCGGGCTCCGGATCGGGGAGGTCTGCGGGCTTAAGTGGGGCGATATCGACGGGACCGCGGGGATCCTGAAGGTGCAGAGAACGGTTTTAAGGATCCAGAATTACGGCGCCGGAAGCAGCGGGAAGACCTGCGTCATGATCGGGCGCCCGAAATCCGACTGTTCACTGCGGGACATCCCGCTTGCCGCGGGTGTCCTGCGCTTTATCGAGGAATTCCGGGAAAAGCCCGGGACCTATGTCCTCACGGGAACAGAGAAAAACGCGGAGCCCAGGACCTATTACTTCCATTATAAAGAAGTCCTGCGCGAGGCAGGACTTCCGGAATACAATTATCACGCGCTGCGGCACACCTTTGCCACCCGGTGCGTGGAAAACGGCTTCGATATCAAGTCTTTGTCTGAGATCCTGGGACATTCCGACGTATCCGTCACCCTGACCCGTTATGTGCACCCGTCCATGACCCTGAAAAGGCGGCAGATGGAGGCGCTGGCGGAGACCTTCGCGTCGTTCTGAGAGGCTGTGAAGAGAATCTTAAAAATTAGTCCTAGAAATTTAATGTTTTTAGTTCCGTACTTAATTACGGGATCTTATGCCTTGTAAACATAAAAATCCCATGTTTACACCCATCGTATCGTTGACAGACTGCAAATTCAATACCCCATATGGGGATATCAGCCGGGCCTTTCATTGGAAAAGGTCCGGTTTTTTAGACAATAAACGCCCTCATGTGCAGAACAATACATATACATAATACCACTTTTCCTGAAATACGGAACTTAATGAAAACCGGGTATAGACCCGCTGTTTTCAAGGCTCCTGAAACGGAAAAGAACAGCGGGACGGGTCACAGGACCCGCGTTTCGCGCGTTCGGAAAGAGAAGGTAAGGTTATTTGCAGGAGACCGGAATGCTTGCGCGGCCGGAATTTCCTTCAACCGCGCAGATCGAAAAAGAACTGAAAAGAGAGCGGTACCGGATCACCTACCATGGAGTCCTCCGGAGCACCATCGGGATCCTCATCACGGTCGCGGCAGTCGCGATCCTGATCGCGGTCCTTCTGCTCCCGGTGCTGCAGATCTACGGCAAATCCATGAACCCGACCTTGGAGGAGGGCAATATAGTCCTCTCGGTGAAGGGAAGCGAATTCAAGACGGGCGACGTCATCGCTTTCTACTATAACAACAAGATCCTCGTGAAGCGTGTGATTGCGAATCCGGGCGACTGGGTGGACATCACGGAGGACGGGACCGTCTACGTGAACTCACGGGAGATCAAGGAGCCCTACATCCGGGTGAAGGCCTTCGGCGAGACGAATATCACCTTACCCTACCAGGTGCCGGAGTCGAAGCTCTTCGTGATGGGGGACAACCGTGACGTCTCGGTCGACTCAAGGAACACGGCAGTCGGATGCGTCGCGGAGGAACAGATCGTAGGAAAGATCGTCTACCGGGTCTGGCCCTTAAAAAACTTCGGACCGGTAGGAAAGGATTTCTAAATAATGAATGATACGTGGCCGGCGGTACATACTGCCGTCCGCGATGAAATATCAGAGATAACTGACAGGGAGGTATGCATATGAAACTTCGGAAACGGATCACGGCGATGGCACTCGGCATCCTCGGATGCGCGGGCCTGCTGACGACCGCTGCGTTTGCTGAGACCGGAACGACGGCAGAGAAGAGCGTCATAGACATGCACGACGCGAAACTTACCGTCAAGACGTTCGAGAGCAAAGCCGACGGCGGCAAGGCGATCGACGGCGTGAACATCTCGATCTATCAGGTCGCCTCGATCGATGAGAACGGAGAGTACACCGTCACGGATGAGTTCAAGGAGGCTGGGATCGGGGACCTCTCCCAGCTCGACCTTACCCGGAGCGACGCAAACGCCGGCGTGCGGAAGTCGATCAGGGATTTCCTTGAGGGCGGCACGGCCAAGCCGGCCGATTCCGCGGAGACGAAGGACGGGAAGGCAGTCTTCGAGGTTTCCGAAGATAACCTCGGGCTCTACTACATCGAGGGCGATATCATCGAGGGATACTTCGAAGGAGATGTCGACGGGAAGACCGGAAAGCTTTCCTACATCCCGGGCTCCGCGCTGGTAAGCCTCCCGGCTCCCCCGAATGAGGAACTCAAGACGGACTACTGGGATTACATCCCGACCGTCAACATCAAGTA
>Ga0129307_1000818_pt1 | contig 41958 bp, 31 predicted proteins | sample P1105metagenome_FD_94437 | JGI IMG/M metagenome (GOLD analysis project Ga0129307, IMG submission 94437) | Capybara group fecal microbial communities from Wisconsin, USA - P1105 metagenome | ecosystem: Host-associated > Mammals > Digestive system > Large intestine > Fecal | place: USA: Wisconsin...
AACAGGAACAATACCCACATTTGGATCAATAGTCGCAAATGGATAATTTGCTGCAAGCGCTCCTGCCTTAGTTAACGAATTAAACAATGTAGACTTTCCTACATTTGGAAGTCCGACTATACCTAGTTTCATAATATTTCCTTCTTTCCTTAATTTATTGGGGTTTCCAGACTTCCAATTTGAACTTTACGCCATTTTTTACGCCATCCGATATTAAGATATATCCAATTATATAAGCTTATATACGCGTTTTTACATCAAAAGTCTGCATATTCAGTTTAGAAGAGAACATACCGTTCAATTTTTTTACGCCATTTTTCTGGTGTATTCCTCGAACTTTTTTATTTCTCTTATTTTTTCATCATCAGTTACATGAACATATAAGTTCATGGTAATGTTGATACTCGAATGACCAAGTATCTGCTGCAAAGTCTTCGGCTTCATCCCCGCCTCTATGCATCTAGTTGCAAATGTATGTCTCAAGGTATGCATAGAAAAGTTTTCGATATTAGCTAGATTAGTAAGCTTTACTATATTAGCATCATAAGTCGAATTCTTTGTTGGAGTTCCTTTTCTATTTATAAAAACAAACTCTTTGAATTCATCCTGTACATATCTTCCAAGATCAAGCTTTGCTTTAAGCTCTTTTAGCATTGCAGCACACTCTTCAGTTATGGGTATTTCTCTGTTACTCTTCTTGGTTTTCGGAGGGCCTATATGCCACTCACCAACAGAATATCTGTATTCCATTGTCCTTCTGATAGAAATGATTCCTCTTTCAAAATCTATATCTTCCCATTTCAGGCCAACCATTTCGCCCGTTCGAACACCTGTGTTTAGTATAAAAAGATACTGAGGATAGTTAGCTGTATTCTTTGCTTGTTCCATAAACCTGTTTTGTTCTTCAATAGTTAATACCCGCGTCTTTGACTCAATAGGTTTAGGCATCTTTACAGTTTTAGTAACAGGATTTGAACTAATAATTCCATTTTCAAAAGCAGATTGAAACATATTATATAAAGTCAGCAAAGTCTGTCGTATTGTAGATCCTGCATAATCATCAGTCATTCTATTCAATACCATCTGGCAATGCATAGGCTTTACATCATTGATCAAAGTCTTGCCTATTAGCCTTTTAATGTTTTGTTTGTATCTTTCCCTATAATTTCTTACAGTATTAGGCCTAACAGTCTTTTCTTTAATATTTACAATCCAGTACTCAAACCAAGCATCAACTGTCATACCTAAGGATACACATCCAACATCACCTTGTTGATCCTGCAACCTAGCTTCGGCTAGCCATTTCCTCGCATCCTGATACATAGGAAAGTATTTTTCGATCCTTTTGCCACAAGATGTTACAAATCTGGCAGAATAACGTCCATCCTTTCTTTGAGAAAGCCCTGGACCTAATTCCTTACCCTTTAGGTTTTTGCCCATTCTCTCAGCTCCTTTCCATTGTAACATCACATAGAAAAGAGCCTAGTACAACTGTTTAATGTTACCATAAAACAGTACACTTTTCAACGGATTTGGTATCTTAAAAAGAATCATAAAATCATAACTCTCTCACTGACGAAAGATACTGCTCAAATTCTTTTCTTTTAACTAATTTTCTATTACCAATATATAAAACAAAGTTACACATCGGATTTCGAAGTAGCTCGGCAATCTTATTAATTCCAATATTAGAATACTCTGCTGCCTCTTTAATAGTTAGGTTAATCTTTTTTTCAATCGGCACATATACTTTTTCGGTTACATCAATTGTATCATCTACTATTTTTTCCACATTATCCCTCCTACTCTTTTTTATGTGCTCTTTTCTACGTAATAGCTGCCAATATCAATCCTCAGATAACTAAGAACTCATATTGTCAGCTACCACAAAATATAAAGCCGGTGGTTATGGTTAATAACCCACACTGGATTTGCACCATCTTTTATTATCAGACCTTATTAAGGGCGTATCATTATTAAGAGCAGTCGCCACCACGAGACCACCACAGTCCCTATTCTTCCTGATTTAATCGCTCTAAGCATGTCACACGAAGATCCCTCTTCCACTTGTCATGGCGCATCAAGAAAGCGGCACAATGCGAAACTCACTCCGTATGTCCAGCCTTATATAGATATATTCTGTTGTCAAAGAACAAACGGCTTGTTAGCCTGATGAACGCACGAATGTAATCTCAACCGCTACTATCAATCTTATTCATACGCTCAGTCAGGATAGCAAGCGGCTATCCCGGGGAAGTTTATTCAAAATCTCTTTCAACATCAAGATTTCTCAATATTATCCCTATTAAGATTTTATAATCATCTTCGTTATCACATTTATTTAAATGTCTGATTAGTAATTTAACTTCATCCTGGGAGAGCTTCGCTCCTTTGATAATCCACTCTTTCTCTATCCACACGCCTCCATATTTCCCACCGCAGCTTCTGATCGGCACATTCAGCATGTCACGCAAAAAGAATAAACAATTCCTCATAGTACTTTTGGAGCCAATACCAAGTTGATTCATTATGTTCTCGTACACCAGATGCTCTTCGTCTTGAATATGTTTTATCAGCACGCCCAGAACAGCGAAGTCTCTATACAATTCGTTCGAAACATAATCGTCAAACTTCACCTGTCTACCTCCTGACAGCCATATTACTCATTCAAAGTACACACGCCCTGTACTTTGTATTTCGTCAAAAAATACTCAGTTCATAGGCATCACCTGCTTTCCGAAGCTACAAAACAAAAGAGCCAAGCAATCAGGAGATTGATTACTTGACTCTTTGCCACCTATATATTATTTTTTGTAACAAACAATGAGTTTCGTAATCTCATCCATTCCCTACAATTCAAATAATTTCCTATGCGTTTTTATAAAACTCTTATTTTTTTTATGGCCTATAAAGCCTATCTTATATTTATTCTACAAAAAAGTATGTCCCATTAAAATGACACACAAAAAAGGCGACAGTTATGAACCATCGCCCTGTGTAAATACAAATCATTTATTATTTTTGTTTATTATCTATAGTTAATTCTTCTTTAGTTCGTAACCATCTCCTTAACAAATCATATTGTTTCTGCTTCCGCCTCAATACGATATTCCACAACTGAAACCTTATAATTTTCTGAATTTAATTGATCATCGATAATCAAATCACTAATAACTGAAATCTTTGGTTTAGCTGATTTCACATCAGACACATAGTATATATAATAATTCGTATGATTATTCACAGCAAAGCTATATTCATTTTCCGATAAGTGAAAAGTCATCCCCTTATCAAGACGATCAACTGAAGCTTTAACCTCAATAAAGCATCTTACACCCTCTTTATTTATATATTCTATATCGTACCCATATCCAGCTGTCCCTTCTGGATTCACCCCATCTTTTTTTGCATTCTCAGAAACCCATTTCACATATGAAATATCGCTTTTCTTTAATAATTCCTCATAAACATAGCGTTCTCCCAAAAGGCCATATTCCTCAATATTTCTTTTATCCACATTTTTCTTAAACCCAGTTGTAGTTGTAGTTTTATTTCTGATTTTTACATTTGAGGATTTATGTTTTACAGGTTTTTTAGTTGATATATTTATGAATTCAGGATTAACCTCAATACACTCACGATTCGTATCGTCCTCAGCCTTTTTTTCAACCTCTTCGCTATACTCAAGAATATACTGATTATATATTTCATCAAAATCAGAATAATACATAAGACTTCCTATATCTGATTTTTTTAACAATTCTTCCAATTTATCCCTATCAATATCTTTATGTAGTTTTACAAAGGTATCATAATTATCATTATATATATCAGTAATATTATATGCAGCACAAATTGATTCAACCCCTAATTCCTTTTGAATTTCGTGAATAACATCATATTTCACACTATTTTGGGGAACAATATGTATTTTATCAAAATATAAAATATCACTTTGTAATTGCTTCTTCTCCTCAATTGAACCATCTTTATATTTTTCATATAAACTACACTTATACGCTTCCCAGTATTTAGGAAGAGTATTATTGATTTCAGATTCATAAAAGCTTGTAATGTCGATTCTTACAGCAGGATCAGCCGCATTATAAACCTCTATATCAATATTTAATTTATTAAACAATTCCACTATAGCATCAAAATTCACAATCGAATTAATATCATCAAACTCTATTTCATCGATAATACTATTATATTTAACAATTTCATCTTCTGTAAGATCATTAAGAATCTGTAAAAACTCCTCTTTTGTGTCCATTCCACCTTTCATAGCCTTAACAGCTCTATCAATTGTTTCCCCCCTCATACTTTGTAATAGTATTTTACGACGATTCGTCATGGTTCGAGCGGTATACAATTCTCTAAACTCACTTTCTAGTCCATATACATCTAAATAAGAACATATAATATTTGAAACTCCTATCCCTATCTCTGTATCATGGATATTATATTCATTCGGAACACAAAAATAATATTGACTTTCCCCCTGGAGTAAAAAATCAAAAGGGTCTAATTCAATGATCTTTTTCTCATATGAAATTGTAATGGATGAGCATAGTTTTATGGATATTTTATCAAATCTTCTAGCCTCTCGATTCTCATCTCTCTTGGCATTTATTCTATAAGAAAAAGCTAATTGTTTATAATTTACAAAATCATCCTGAAACTTCTTATCATTTTCATTTTCTATATAATCAACAAGTCGAACCCCCTTAATTTCAACACGATTTACACCAAACAGTTTAGGGACGCTTGTAAAGTTCTTTCGACCTTTAGGAAGATCCATTATATTAAAGGATTCCAAAAGCTTTCCACAAATATCTTTACCACTTACATATAGGGCTTCTTTTACACTGACAAATTCCCCCGAAACACATAATACCTTTCCTTCATTTATAAATCTGCTATATTCAATACAATCAGATATTTGACCAATTATGTTTTCAGAGTCATCAATCAAATTTTCATATATCGTCCTTACATACTCTCTCGGAACCGTATATGCAGAAATACTCAACAAAACATCATATATTTTTGAAACAGGAAGATCCGCAAAATCCCTCTTAACACCAACCATCTCTAATACAGAAATAAACTCATTTCTTCTTTTCGTTTTTTTGCCTTCAATATTTTCAATATATTTCTCTATTTCCGGACGCACCAATAAAGCCCCAAGTTCCACATTATCAGGTAGTGAAAGAAGGCAGTCATCTATTCCATAGCTTTTCCCCTTTACTTTAATCCATCTTGATTTACTAAAAGTCCAATAAATATAAGAAAAAGGTTTTTTTATTTCTCGAATAACTCTTTCGTCACGCTGATACCCCCATCTTACAAACACCTTACTGGGAAGCAGTTCTTTCTTAGTTGATATTTCCTCATTCAGGATATCGTCTTCTTTTATCCAACAAATAATATCTGTTGTATTAGCATTTTCTAGGATTAACTCTAATCCATTAATATCTACAACATCCACACTATACGATCTAAGCACTTCCAAAAACGAATCAACAGTTTCAAAAACATCGCCCTCAATCTTATATGGATATTCTAAATCTAATAATACCTTCTTTATATATTCACTATCATCAGATACTGTTTTTATCTCTCTTTTAGGGTATTTATCTATTCCAAGCTTTATCAAAAAATCAATTAATTCGGACCTTTCGGACATTAAGATTTGAGACAAATCCATAACAAAAGAATCTGAATCAATTATCGATACTATTCTTTCACCAATTTCATTCCCGTATTCTTTTCCAAGATACGCTGTTGAAGAATTAATTAATCTATTACTTCTTGAAGGAATAAGTACATCTATATGGTCTTTAATTATCTGTCTGTTATCCCATAACCATTCAATAGTTTGTAAAGAATACTTTAACGCCCTCTTTTTATCTTTCTTTTCTACTTTTAGTATTTTTTCATTAAGAGTATCCACTATTTCCGAGAGCGAATACTTTTTTATATTTATTTTCTCTAATGTTTCAAAAAAATCCCCATCAATATATTCTTCTAAAGATTTCACCATTTCGTCATTCAAAAACTCTATTTTGGCAAAACGCGGAAGTTTAGAAACATTTAGCATTTCTTCTTTTACGAACAAACTATTTTCATTCGAAACAATATCCCCAGCTTGATTATAAAAGAGAGAAAGCGGACACTCACGGATTTCCTCAGAATCACCATATTCATCAATCAACGCAAGTATAATCTGAGATATTTTGTTAATATTTCTCTTATTAAAACCCAGATGAGATATCCAGTCATAAAGACATTTCCCTAAATACTCATATCTCCAATGAATTCTTTTATTCTTATATATTTCGTCAATCAAGCTGATTATATAGTAATCATCCGTATATAGAAGAATATCCGGAAACCCTTTTCCAATTAACAGCTTCGATAAATCATTTTTGTAATATACATATTGTTTTTCACTTAATGCAACATACTTATTGTTTGTTGTAGGAAATAGTTCTTTACTTTTTATCAAGCCATATAGTTCTTCTTTAAAATCAAGATTTTCTAATTCCTTATTTATTCCATTAATCCCATATTTAGGGAGCACAAACTTTACCCTATCATACGAAACCTTATCAAACAAATTAATTGCACTTTTAATAATTAGCTCAGCTGCAGTCTTTAAAACAGCTTTATTTGCTTTATTCCGAATAAAATGATTTCTATTCGAATTCAAATCAAAATCAGCATGCAAAAGAAATGAAAATGGAAACTCGATTTGAGTCGGAAAATAGCTGTAAATCACTTGATTTTTCGGAAGCCTTCCAGAAACATCATAAGCAATAACTACTGAATATTGTTTATCACCAAATGTATTATCATATGATTTTTCTAAATGCCATATTCTACTCTTTCTACTATCTATTTCACCATTATCATAATACTCAATAGATATATTCCCATCTTCCAAAAAGTTCTTTCTAATTGTATTAATTGTATCTTCTGTTTCTATTACTAATTCCGTAATATTATTAAGAAATAACAGAATTTCACCATCAATATTCATCATTTGATCATATATATCATTTTCAGCATCATCATCTTTGACATACAGCGAAATCTCTGTTGTATATTCTATTTTCTTTTTAGTTTCTTTCCATTCAGGAAAAGCTAATGTAGCTGCCTTTATACCTTTATTTTTTATTATTTTTTCAAGACATTTCTGAGAGTATTCCGGAGTAAACCTAACATGTAATCCCCCACTATTAATTCTTATTTCTTTTGACCAACTTAATACAGATCTAAAGCCTGTCCCTTTATTTCCTATAACTTTATTATTTTCTCTTTTAGGGGATACATTTGAATACATTAAAGATAAAATCCCTTTTTCCGAAAAGGGATTTCCATCATTGGAAATTGTCAAAATATTATTTTCAAGCTTGATTTTTACAGAAGACTTGTCTGGATCATTTATTTCATCATCTGCATTTTGCAAAAGCTCTAGTAATTCTCTTCCATGGTATGATTCTTTATCTTCATTTTCGCGATTATAATCCTGTTCAGCCCTAACAGGATTTGTCTTATATTCATTTTCTCTTTTTTTAATCTCATTGAGAATGAATTCCTTCATATAATCACCCTAATATATTTCCCACAAAACTTACTAGATAGTTTAAATTAATAATCTATTATCAACTGAATTTCTTTATTTATTCGAGGAGACATTTCATCAAGCTTCGAAGTATACGCTCTATACATCATCCCTTTATTAACACATTCTTTAAAAAGTGTATTATATTCCGACTGAACCGTATCATTTGAAATAGCAATAGACTCAACATATGGATTTAGCGATACAAATACATATAAAATATTATATCCTTCTGATAGCATAGACTTCATTTTTATAAGTTGTTCAAGTGCCCTCTCAGAATATACGGTTGGAAAAACAGCCGCCGTTTCCATCGAAATAATGCTTTTAACCTCTATAATAGTTTTTGTATCTGGTATATAAATATCAGCTTTATATCCTTCAACAGACTTCTCTTTTTCAACCAATGTCCTTTTTCCTAAAAAAGAAAATCTTCTTCCTCGTATCGCATTATATATAATATCATTCGCCTCAGTTGTTTTTAGAATCATATAGTTTCTTTTCGTTTTTATCGCATATACAGTATATCTTGTCCGAGATTTTTTAGCCTGATTTCGCTTCAATATTACCTCCTTTCCTGAAAGCTCAAGAAAATTCTCGAGCCTGCAGGAAGAAGGAATATAGCATTCTTCATTTTTCCCATCCACTGTAACCGTACATAAAAACCGATTTTTCTCTTCACGAACAAAAGTGCCAATAATATATTCTTGATTCATTATTTATTCACATACCCCTCAACATAATCCACCAGTTCTTCTTCTGAAATAAATAAGCCCTGCATACGCTTAACATCACCTTCTGTGACCACAAGCATATCGCCAGTACCTAAAAGATTTTCTGCTCCAGTCATATCTAATATAGTCTGAGAATCTGTATGCGATGGCAATCTAAATGATATTCTATAAGGAATATTAGCCTTTAATACTCCAGTAACAATATTTGCACTAGGTCTTTGTGTTGCAATAATCAAATGAATTCCTAATGATCTAACCTTCTGCGCCAGCATGGACAAAGAGCGCTCAAATTCTTTTCTATGCCCCTGCATTTCTGCAGTTTGAATTAAATCTGCATACTCATCAATAATTACAACTAATCTTTTCATTCGATTATTAGGATTCTTCTCGTTATATGAATTAATATCTCGACTTTTACATGCGCGAATTTGCTTCATACGCTCTTCTTTGTCAATCTCATTAATTCTATTAAGCATTTCTAACGCTTCATCCGCATCAGTAACAACCTTACCACCATACAGATTTGGCAAATCATCAAAAAACACAAAATCTGTTTGTTTTGGATCCACAATTAAAAACTCTATTTCATTTTTATCAAACTGCTCTAAAAGACTAACCATAATAGAATATAAATATATCGTTTTTCCAGATCCTGTTGTTCCCGCAACAAGCAAATGTGGTGCTTTTGCAATATCCAGTAATTCAAACTTTCCATCAGGCATTTGACCAGATAAAATATTCAATTTTTGTTTATCATGAACTATTTTATCCAAATTATCAATTAATCTAATTGGCTTTCCTGAATCAACAAATGGGACATCAACAGATATATACTTTGTACCTCTTATATGGTTAACTAATATTTCACCATTCGCTTCTAATTGAATACCTATATCTGCTTTTGACTTTTCTATCGATCTAATTGTCTCGCCAGATTTTAATTCGACAGTAAATCTAGTGAATCTAGCAGCTTCCTGTACTAAATCTGGATTAATTGGTAACGCCGAAATATTATAATCCTTCAACACTTTATTCAATTTATGACATTTTTCAATTTTAGCTTCTTCATCGAACGCCTCTGAATTCTCATCATTAACAGCTTCTAAATCCAATCCGGCAGAACCACTCTTTGATATATCATATATCGCATCGTTGTTTCCTATAACAGAGCTAGCCAATTCTTTTTCTTCATCAGCTTGATCTGACACGGTCTTAACATATTCTAACGCAGAAACTATCGCCTGAATTTCAGTACTACCTATAGTATTGAGAGTATACTTATTCCCAGCATAATCACCCTCTCCAAAATAATCATCTGAAGTACTATCCTCATTTTCAAAGTCAACGAAACATATTTGTTTATTAATATTTACATTAAGTAAGCCGGCAAATAGTGAATTTAACTGCTCACATAGCTCATGCTTTCGACCTGGGTCCATTTGTGTTTGGAATAATGTCTCATAAACCTGTTGTCTTAAAATTTCCCGTCGTGAAACTGTAGTTATTCTTTCTTCTGGACCAAACATTTCATACATCAAATTTTCAAGAATAGTGGTTTGCTCTACAGCATGTCCGCTTATCTTATCACCATTCAGAACAAACGAGCCATCACTATCCTTATAGGTTTTCACCTCTATAATATCAACTTGCAATTCATCTAATCGAATTCCTACTAAATCTGGTAGATGATTATCATCTCTTCCAGAAAGCCATTCCTGAGCAAGTTGAGTATCAAGCCCCACAAGTATAGCATCTGGGTTCTCTCTCATGTAGTTAATCGCCGCAATAGCTAGACCTAAGCTTCCTTTTCCATGGTTTTCATCAAATATCCTATTTGATGAATGAGAAACTATACTTAACAAACCATCATCATTTATTGATCTGATTGCTTCAATAATAGTTAAAATCCCCTCATCCTTAGGGATAAAATTGCCCAATCTAGTTATTGTCATCCTATAACCCTGAACAAATTTTTTACAGTTATTAGAATATATTCCTATCGAACGATAATCATTCTCTTTATAATACAACTTCTCACTTGCTGCACATAAAGAAACATCCCAACTTTTTAAGCTTTGATCAAGTATTACCAACCAATCACATTTTGCCAACATTTGGTCATAAGTCTCTCTCTTTAACGGAGTATTAAATACACTACTTGTATGGCTAAAACTGGAAGGATGCTCATTCAATTTTTCAACTATGCTACCATAAGTAGAAAAAACATCGCCTTCATTTGCAGGTCTTATCACAACCTCTTCTTCCACTGGATTATATTGATAAACTTTCGGAATACACAAAGGATGAATATGAATTTGTTTTTCATTTTTAACAACTTCTGTCTTAACTTCGTTTGGATCAAAAATAATCATCATATGTTGGTCATTTCCAATCTCGTTAAGTATCCTTGTATAAGGCATTTTCTTATTTGATATTTTGATTCTGAAATTAAGACTTCTTTTACCTTTATATTTTCCCAACATCCCATCATTTAATGAAGAATCATCTATCTCAATCCAATCAGAAGGACAATCTTTGGTTCTATAAATTGAAAGCTCTATTCCTAAAATGTTAAACTCTCTATCTCCATTAAGCTTTTTTAGCATAGAAACCATTAATTCAACTGAAGGAGGATCAATAATACATATTTTTAACATCATTCCTGCATGTGGATACAGACATAAATAGCGAATTATGCTTTGTTTTAATGCATCTATTCCACTTTCGCTTTGATTTATCTGTTTATTTGTAGAATATATTGGGATAGTTCCAATTCTTCCTTCCAATGGTAAAAACACCCCTACAGTATCACTTACATTTGTCGGAACCAGCATTACTGATAAAGGATCAGGAATATCCTCTGCCTTTCTTATAATAAAGCTTTTATCATCCTCGGAAAGAGAGCTTTCGCTTGTCTCGTTTAAGCCTTTACTCTCAAGTATTTCCTCAGAAAGTTTTATATATTTCCATAAATACAGTGGATTTATCGGTGTTGGTAATGCATGAGTATTCTTATCACCTATAACAAATACATTATCTAAAGAAATAATAGTATTGATAATTGTTTTTATAGTAGATGATGCATTAGCTGCAAGAATTTTAGGATAATCATTGTTTATAGCAATTAATAAAACTTCATAAGCACTCAAAAAAGCTTTAAAATCATCTATATGTGCAAGAATCGGAAACATCGGTGCATCCTGCAACCTTGTTCTATACTCAACTATTTTTTCTCTCGCTGCAATATAATTCGATAATGCAGTTGATATACTTTCTCCATCAGCTACGATTTCATTAATTTTTGCTAATTTATCATATACAATGTTTAAAACATCTATTTTAAACGGTTCATAATCATATTTATCAATATCATTTATAGCTTCTTCTGGTGAATCAACATCAGCATAAACAACACCACCAAAATCCTCTTCATCTATTAAGTCATTAGCTATTTTTTCGGTTATTGGTTCAGTTTTTATCTGAAGTTTTATACCATCAACATTTATATCAATTTTATCTTTTTTTCCTTGTGATGATCTATCATCGATTTTATTTTTCAGTTGAGCCAAAACATCCTCTATCTGTTGAGGATTATCATCAAAAATAAGCTGAGAAGCTAACGCCGTCGCCTTTACTGTGGTAGATTTCTTTGTGTTTTTTTGCTTATTCGATTTTTTGTTTGCTGCTTTCAGGCAATCCTCCACTTGCGAAAGTTCCATCTTGCCTAACAAATCTATGTTTTTTGTTGAATAATACTGAAGAATCAAACGCGGAATTTTATTATTTCCCGCTCCAGAGGTGTAGTAGTTTGTTATACTTTGTCTTTCCTCCTGATCAAGACCGCCAATCCTTTCAACAATTTCATGATTATGTTTTATTCTTTTAACTATCTCATCAGTAGAAGGATTACCTTGATCAATATGATTATCATTTAGCAATCCCAGCTTGTAATAATCTGTTTTAATTACTCTTGTCAGTTCTTCAGAAGAAGCTTCTAACAAGCAGTTAAGATATCCTATAACCCTCTCAAATCCCAAAATATTTCTTACTGTTTTTCTTTTCAAGCCCCTAAGTAATGAATCTATAACCAAATTAGAATCTTTTAACTTTCCTAGAACATAGTCACAACTCGTATTGTATACTTTATCTACAGTTATCTTAGGAAACCAAAACAAAGATGAGAGTTTTTCTATTTCAGATCTTCTAATCACAAAAACTCTAAAGTGACTTTCATCTCCACTATTTCTTGATTCTTCCGCTGCTTCAATACTAAAGGAATATGAATAGTTTTCTTTTTGAGGAAGTTTACTCAACAAATCTTTTTCAGAATCATTGGTAAAACCCAAGAAAAAGAAATCAACCTTTTTATTTGGCTTAAGATTATTTACAAAATCTACATAATCAAACTCTGGAATATTCAAAATAGATACACCATACTCATCTGTAGATTCATTTATGCTAACCAATTCAGTTATAACTTGTGTCAATAAACCATTCTGCATTTATTATCTTCCCCCTATCATTGTAACCCCATCAGCATATCGATGAGCCAATCCAAGCGAAATAAACAAATCCGCAATTCTCTGTGCATTCAAAGCCATATCTCCTCTCAAATCCCCCGGAGCATTCTGTGCAATATTCGCCTTTTCAAGAATTTTATATTCTGAATCAATATCTGTACCAAGCAATATATTATATGCCTCTGTTATTTTTTTGCTAAAATCCTTTAATTCAATTCCATATTTGATATCCTCATCAGAAAGAACACTATATGTAATTGTTTCTAAAGTAAAACTATTGACCAAATATCTTTTTTTATTTGCTCTATTTCCTTTTGGACCAATAAGTCCATCTCTAACTCCTAAAACACGACAGAAATCAGATGGAGAATTGTTTTTATAATCAAATGTATATAAAACAATTTGAAGTGCATGAGATAAAGCATGAATAGGTGAATCTCCATCTGCACAAAAACTATCAAAATAATTCTTTAAGGCTGATGTAATGTCTTTTTCTCTTGTATCACTAGAAAAAACCATATTCTTCATCCATATTTCACATTCTTTTACTGAATCTTTAGGAATTTCTTTATTTAGTATATCTTCGATAGATGCAATATAATAATTCTCAACAGCTGTTTTAGCAAAGGAAAAGCAATGTTCACTCGCCTTCTTGATAGACTCAACATCTTCGCCAGCATCTATCAGAATAGGTGAAGGAACACCACCATGTTGCACAGCATTTACATTTGCCAAATAATAAAACGAAGCAAAGCAGGCATAGTTCACCATTCTTTCAAGAACAAGAAGAGAATTCTTACTTTCCTCTAAAACTTCCATATTTGTAGACAAATTATCAAATCCGTTTCTTATAGTTTCCTTACACTTATCCCATTTTATATTTTCATCTGGAGGATAATCCGTACCTCTTATATCTCGTTTAATATCCTCTGATGGAAATACAATTATTGGCTTTATTAATTTTGTTAAATCATCTGTATCAACACTTAATGCTTTTTGAATTAATTCAATAGCCGGTGAACGATTTCCATCAATTGTTTTTGAAAGAATCTCAAATATAAAGTTACCTATCTTAGCTTCTGCAGCTGTACTTCCTCTAACAAGCCAATGAGAGGTAATATTCAAAGCCGAATACTTATAGCTTGGATAAACAGTGTGATCCGGATTAAAAATATCACCTAACAAAACACGAATCTGTTTTATATTTGAAGGATCTTCATTTTCGCCATACAACAATACATCTTTATATTTTTCAATTATTTTTTCTGATGAAGTAGCACCCTTTTTTCTTTCACTAAGTATCCATTCATGAACATCCTTATAGTCGCAAACTTCTCCAGATACTTCTCTAAATAGTCCATTTGCTATATATGGTAGTTTAGTTGAGTTTGAAGTAGGTGTGAAGCCTAAATACTCAGCACACACTTCATCACCTAGTCGTTTTACAGAATCACGCTTCGGCATTTTTTAATCCTCCTCAAAACTATACTTATTATCTGAAATAAAAACAGATTTCTTATAGCTCTTTTTTCTACTAGCTATAATTATTTCCCCTTCTTCATTTTCCTCAGTTAAGTCATTATCATCCAACTGTCTTAAAAACCTAGCTACTGTTTGTTCGTATTGCGGTGCTAATAAGCCTACTGGATATCCATTTTCAACTGCATCTAGTGTTCTTAAAAAATCCACATCTAAAATAAGTTCAGGCTCAGGTTTCTCTTTAGGTTTTAAAACTAGATGATTTGGAACATACTCCATTCCATCAAGCCAATCATTTGGTCTAGGCATTTTAATATCTAATTCACTTGCATCCACATATCTACTGGAAACTGCTGTAGCTATATCCTCACTATAATCGTAACGATGTGTAGTCCAGATTCGAAGCTGCTTCTTTTCTTCAGAAGAAGGTAAAAACAATTTGTTTAAGGAACGAATAATTTTTTCTTTTATTTGTTTTTTTTGCGTTTCAAAGGTAGTGAAAATATTCGTACATCTTCTTATTTCTCCTGGTTGAAGACTTGATAATTCGTTTCCTCCTTCATTTTCAAAATAGTACTTTCTTTTTATTGACTTAAAACAAATTACTGCGTCATCTACAGAATCATCATATTCTTCCGCATTAGGCCATTTCTCTGGTCCTGTCAAAATCCAACCTTCTTTCACATCACCATTCCAAAGTCTCTCATCTAACATAGCTTGGGAAAGATATACCGGATCAAATTGTTGTACTGTCTGTAACAGGCTATTTGTACTTTCAAACATAGCATCATAATATGGCAAATCCGTATACTCATCCGTTGTACACGCTGTAAGCATAAAAGAAATCGCCCCCAAAATATCCCTAACCGCAAAATGCTCACAACTTGTAGTAGCAAGATTAATAATCTCAATGACTTGCTCTCTAATATGTTCATTACTTAGTGCATCAAGATTTTCTTGAAGTCTCTTATTATGCACTTCCTCAGATTTTAGCAGTTCACAGATTTTATCAAGTATTTCACCTGTTAATGCTCTATCTTTATCAAGTATATTTCTTTCATTTAAATCAATAATGGCTATTCGTTTTAACTGTATGCCTGGCAAATCATAGATTATACTATCCTTTTTTACCTTCATAGTTTCTTCATACATATCTGGTGCTATTTTCTTAATTATTTTACAAAGCTGATAAAACTGATACTCATTAACAGCAACCACCGCTGGTTTTTCTGATTTATAGCACTTCAATAATTCATTAGCCACCTCTTCATAATTAGCTACTCTATTTAAATCAGTTTCAATATATGTATTTAAAGCTTCTATTTCATCATTTTGCTTTCTAATCAAATAAGTTTTCCCATCCCCCGGGTTGCCCGTTAGAAAAACTATTTTTTTTGAAGCGAGTAAATTAAGAATAATATCTTCAACTTTCGAACTAATATGAATCAACCCTAATTCCTCGTCCGACATATGATCAGAATAGCAATTCTTACCATTATACAGTTTTTTAACAAATTCCAGATTACTCACGATTACCCTCCTAACAATTTTTGCTAAGCAATACATCAGTATCATCGAACGAAGATAATCGTTCAATAATATTCACTGAATTCAACCGCATTAGCAACCATCTTTTGTACCAATAATCAATTAAATCCTGCGTATGTTCTTTTACACTTTCTATATTTTCTAAATCAAATCCGTAATCAACATCATCATCTATACCTAGCAAAAAATCATTTGTGTTTTGAGCTAAATTAATTGAATATACAATTCTTGGTGAATAATGTTTTAAATACGCACTAGCTTTAATGCCAATAGAGTTAAGTCCTCTGCTGATGATTCTAAATCTAGGGCTAGTACCTTCACCAAATACATGATTTATTCTTTTTCCTCCATCCTGCAATTCCAAAACTTTTGAAAGCATCATACTGGTATCATTTGAAAAATATACTGTTCCATAGCCTTCGGTAATTCCCATTTTGCGATACTCTAATATACCACCAGTTTGAAGAGGAACCTTAATTCTATTGTATTGACTACTTCCTATAGCATAAAGACTGGTTGTTCCTAAGTATACTAATCGACTATCTCTTATTACTTTCTGTCCTTTCATTCTTGAGGCAATCTCACTAACTTGTTTATCATATCTTTTTGTATAATCTCTTATGACCTGCGGACTACAAGCTAATACACTAACTAGTTTTCCACCAAGCAATTCATTATATGGTGGTATAGCTCCACAAACTATGATATCCATCATATTGGAGCCAATCTTACATTTTCTATTAGCAATAAGCGCTGTTGTTATCGCCTGTCTTCCTTCTTCTTTACTAAGTAGATACCTTAGTTTGTCAGAGTTTGCCCCCTCGGGAACATCCACTAGTACTTTTTTTGCCTTTAATAGTTTCGATAATTCTATCGCTCTCTTCTTCTTAAACAGTGGTTTTAGTGTTTCCTCAATCCAATCAGGATTTTTTTCATTGTTCTTGTTATTAATCGAGAGAGCATCCTGCTCGTGTGCAACCTCAATCAGTTCATCAATGTAATCCTGCTTTGGATACTTCGTTTGTCTATAGTATTTCAAATCCTTCGTATAAATATCATCAATAGCCTCTTTAATGTTCTTTTCAATCAGAGGCATAACTTTATTTGCATACTGATCAGTTCGTTTACTATATTCTTCTTCACACTCATCAGAATGAGACACTTTTACCTTTACAGTTCTTCCATCAGTTCCTGAGACCTTTTGTTCGCATTCCATAACTGTTGTCTTTCGAAGCATATTTTTTTTAATCGCCTCCAAAGTCCAACCAATATCATCATCTCGTACTGTAAGATTTAATACAGAATTCCCTAATGCAAAGATGCCCATTATTGGATGATATTTTTGCCTTTTATCTCTTACTAAATAAAACAGATTTCTTCCGGGCATTGTTTTATATGGAATTGTCCAGGTATACCTGAAATATCTCCAAATGTCCAACAAATCCATACCTGTAAATTCATCTTTTTCATGTGTAGCCAGTTGTATATATGGTTCACATACTTGCTCCCCATTTCGAATATAACGAATTAATTGCTCCTTATCGCCTATCAAATTTCGAACACATACTTGTTCGCCATTATAATCTCGTAGCGTTTCCATTCTTAAAATGAATTGTTTTATAGTATCCACTTTAAATTGTGCTTTTCGTTCTGCTCCAAGTCGATAGCGTATATGTGCTTTATCATCAAGGTTTTCTTCTTCCATTCGTAATTTCAAAACATCTCCTTGTGTTTCAAAGCTCCATCCTTGCTGTGATAAATCCTTTAGAACATTAAGACTTGCAGCGTATTTTAATAAATCAATATCCTCGCAAGCACCAATATTATTAATTTCAAGTTGATCAATTTCTGTTTGTAATATTCGGTTTCTATTTATTTGTAGTGTTTGACCTAATCTATATACAAGTTTCTTAAATCTCAGCATATATTCTGGCGAGAGATCCGGTGTATACTCTTCAACTGCAATTGTTGAATCTTTTGCTGCTTTACTCTTCACGAGTTTTCCCTCCACCTATATTTATTTCTTTGTCCTTATTATTCATAGAAAAACTGCCATCTCCCTTTTTTATTCAATAAAATCATTACATAAAAGATTTTTCATTGCATACTTAACACTATCTGGACCGACAATTACAATATCTCCCTCAAGAGCAATAATCCACGAAAGAAATTGATTGCTTACCACCACATCTACTTTCACAATAAATGTTCCATTGTTAAGATCCCGCATTTTCACTTCAGTGCCAAATTGATCTATAATGACATTTGCCATCTCATTCTTGCACTTAAGTGTAATTGTTTCTAAATCTCCTCCATACATCCGAAAGAATTGTTCGTTATATTTTGCCTGATCTTGCTTATTAAACTCTCTTTTCCCTTGGCGATTTTGTTTTGTAATGGTCACTCCCCTCATCTTATCCACTCGATAATGTCTCATTTCCTTTTTATCTATATCGTATCCAATGAGATAATATCTTTCATCATCGAAATGAAGTGCCCAAGGACTCACATTATATAACTCGCCATTTCTTCGAAACTCTTCTTCTCCTTTTGTATTCCAACTAAAATACTTAAATCGAATTGATTTATTTTCACTAATTGCATTATGAAGCGTATCAATCGCATAAAAAACACTTTCATTCATATTTTTTTATACGCCCCGTAACTTTAACTTCTCTATCCAATAGTTTAGCGTCATAAACACTTATTGATTTTTCTAATTTCTTAATCAGTTCCTTAGTCTTTTTTTCAGTAATAAACTTTGATGACTGTATAGCATCTACCAAAAACTTCAGTTCTGCAATCTCAAAAGTTCTATTACCACAGTGATAATATGTTCTAAAACCGACTTGTTCTTTAATAATTTCTATCCCAAAATCATCAAGAGCAGCCAGATCATCGTAAACACTTTTTCGTTGTGCATCAATACCGTACTTAGACAACTCATCGATTATTTGAGGCATAGTAAGTGCATGTGTATCATCTGTCTGCTCTTGCATTATTTTAGCTAAATATAATAATTTTAATTTTTGATTTTTCCCTTTCATACGAGCATGCCCCTTTACCCATAAAATAAGCCTTTCCAAGCTTTTATTTTACCACAAAACAGTGCGTAATAAAAGGGACAAACACCCCCAAATGGCTATACATAGCAATTCATCAGCCGCTAAAAATCAATAATTAATATTCATTAATTCCATTTTACATTCCTTATAATACTTGCAAGATATGCAAAAGCCTCTACATGTTTTTTTTCTCTTAAGCCAAAATACAATTCTTTGTATCATATACAAAAACTCTCCATTTATATTCCTCTACCATAATTTATCCAGTTCTTTAAAAATCTTTTTATTCTTTGTTATATTCCACTCACCATAAGTATCATTAAAGCTCCTATGTAGTAATGATTTTTCAATGCCTCTATTAGCTTTATACCATTCAACAAACTGCTTCATTATCTCAAAATATACTTCTTTATCATCGATTATTTTTTCGTGACATTTTTTCCGCCATTCTTGTTTTGTTTTCCATCCTGAATATACATCATTTAATTCTGGTGCTATAAAATTGATAACGCCTCCTATTCCTACATCAGCCAAAGGAATTTGATCAGGTGATGGATACGCACAAATCAACACATGTAATAACAGATGCTCTAAATAATCACAATAAACTATCTCTTCTTTTTTTTGCCATTCGAACGGATAGTTTTGAGCAATTCTCTTTTCCGATAACATTATCATTTTGTCTTCAGCCTTATGATGAGCTATGAGTCCCTCTTTTGTTCGCTTGCACTTCGGATTGGGATTAAACGATTTAGTCATATAATCCGCAAGACCTATTCCATATTTCGCCTGAAGATAATCACAATATTCATTATATGTCATATTTTTTACTTTTTTATATTCATCTAAATTCATAAATTGAAACCTCCCTTTTTTATTATTTTCACTAGTTTTTTTATTCTTATTGGTGTTACTTCATAAAAACACTATACTTTATTTTGTTCGAACACACCTCCCTTCATAACAATCTTTCCCTTATTTAAAATATCGCTATCTTGATTGTAACAAAATGGGTGTCCAATAAAAACACCAGCCTATAGTTTCCTTGTACATGTATGATTTTATTGATATAATATTTTCAAATCTCAAAATCAATTGCTACTATCAGACAGGCAAAGTGCGTCCTGAGGGTGGTAGCATTTTTTGTTTTCTGTAACCACGCCAAAATCCCACAGGGAGTTTTGGCATATAGCAAGCATTGGTTTTGTGCGCCAAAACCTCTTAAAAACGAAAAATTCCCTGCGGTTCTTTTTCAGTTTTTAAGAAATCAACCTGGGGACCTAGTCCCCAAACCCCTGAATCTGCACTTTCCTGTCTCCTAATATTTTAAAAAAAAGGAGCAACCAATATGGCTACAAATACTAGAAGATTACATATCAGAGTAACCGAAGATGAATATAACCGGATGCTGCAGCAGATGAGGGATCTTGGTCTTTCGACGTATAGTGATCTTATAAGACTGTATATAAATACAACTGTATGTTTTAAAGCTGACTTCAATGGTCTGTTTGAGGTTTCTCATCAGATTGCAAAAATCGGAAACAACATTAATCAAATTGCAAGAGCAGTTAATACTAACCACTGCATCACAAACGAAGAAATAGATATCTTACAAAAAGAGATGATTTCTCTTGAGAAACAAGTCGCAGAAGCTGTAAAGGCAAAAGCACGGATCACCAGATTTTCATCCAGGACCGAATCAGGAGGTGATCATAATGGCAGTAACTAAGATAATAAAGATCAAATCAAGTCCAAAAGCCTGCATTAAGTACGCCATTAATGAAGATAAAACCGAGGAAGGCACACTTGTATCATATTTCCAGTGTCAGAAAGATACTGCCGACTATATTTTTAAGTTGGCTAATTCCATGAATGGCCGAAAAGCAGATGATGAAGGAACTGTAAAAGCCTATCACTTCATTCAGTCCTTTGCTAAGACTGATACAGTATCTCCTGAAGAAGCAAACAGGATTGGAATGGAACTGATGGAAAAGATGTTTGGTGGCAGCTACACTTTTCTATGTGCCACACATGTAGACCGGGATCATATTCATAATCATATCGTTATGTGTGCAGCAAAACGTGATATGTCCGGCAGGAAGCTTAATGATAATCTTGCTCTCCTGCATAAACTCCGTCAGACAAGTGATGACATATGCAGGCAGCACGGTCTCAGTGTAATTGATAAAAAGAAAGGTAAGGGAAAAGACTATAAAGAATGGCTCACGGATCTGGAGAATCCGAACGCTTCCAAGAAACAGCAGCTCAGAGTTCTTATAGATTCAAAGATAAAGGTCTCCAGTAACTTTGATGATTTTATAGAAAAGATGAAAGAAGCTGGAGCCGGAATTGATTTCGGCAATTCAAAGAAATATGGACGTGTCACCAAATACAGGCTTCCTGATGCATTAGAGAAAGACAGATGGCACCGGGGCTACAGTCTGGGACAGGGCTATTCTGATGATATGATAAGAAAGAGAATCGCTAACAGGATCCGTAACGAAGAAGTCAGGGAAGCCAAGAGACTCGAACGAGCAGAGAAGAGAAAAGCCGAAAAGGCAGCCATGTCAAAAGCCGAGAAGGCTATTGACCGTACCAAGCTTAAGATAACTAAAATGATTGATACTTCTGATATATCCTCAGATAATTATGCACTGATCAGATGGAGAAATAAACAGAATGCTTTACTTGCAGAGAAAATGAAAGAAACTCTCCGGGATAAATACGGGACAGACTATACTAAGATAAGATCAAAGATTAATTCCCTGGAAGCCGAGAATAACCGTAAGGCTGCTTCCATAAAGAAGAACAAGGACGCCATCACTAATATCCGTACTCTTATAGAGAACTGTCAGATCTATATGGATACTTTTAAGACAAATGACCGATTTGAAAAGTCCACGGATCAGGAAAGATATTATCAGAGGCATGATACTGAGCTTAACGCCTACTCTTCTGCCTCAGCCTATCTTGACTCAACAATTGCCGTTAAGAGCATTCTCAGGGATTCTGAGAGGAATAAAGGCTATATGGATAAACTTAAACAGGAACTTGCTAAACTTGAAGAGATTACAGATATCTACGAACAGGATATCAAGAATAATGAGAAAGATATAATAGAGCTTAAGAATATAGAAAAAGAACTGGATAAGTTCCATAACAGAAATAGAGAAGAACTCTGATTTATATTTCTGCAATCTGACATCAATTTGATGTCATTGACATATAGACTATTGGTAGATGCTGGTAGAATTATTCTAACTGTATTATCAGAAGATTTACTGTTACAATTACCATATCACGTGAGAATAGATAAGGAGGACTCCTATGTCACAGGAAACAAGAACATTTCATATAGATGGCTCAGACTATTCCTTTAACTTTTCTGCTTTCGGACGATTCTTTAAATCCTATAGAGCAGGAACAAAGAGGAATATAACAGAAACCGAGCAGGCTATTGCTGATGCTCTCTCACTTTCAAGAGAAGCCGTGCACAGCTGGCGATTTGAAAAGAACGGACCTTCTGATATAGAAGTTATAAAAAGTCTGGCAAAGTTTCTGAAGATTGATGACTATCGCATTTTACTGATTAAAAAGATAGGAGAACATAATATGACAGCAAATGACAGAATCCTTGATTCATTAAAAAGAATATATGACGCAACAATACTATATCTTGACCGATTTGATACTTCCTTTGCATATCTTATGGATTTTTATGATTTTAAAAAGGCCGGGCTTACTGATGAGGAAGCTCGAAGCGAAATATATGGTGTAGCAAGCGACTCTCTTCACGAAGTTGAAGTTGTCCTTCTGCAGGAATATATAATACTTCACAAACTCGATATATACTCTACCCTGAATAGTTTTATCAGCCGAGATCTATGTAATATCTGGGATTGCAAGCTAGAATACGAAGATCAAAGAGATCAAATAACCGATGATAACGAAGGCATGTATTGCCACGAACGCTACGAGGTCGTTTATAACAGGCTGAATGAAATAATGAGTGAATATTTTTAGAAACCCCCATTATAATTATAGTAAAATAAAAAGCTATCATAAGCTTTTTATTTTACTATATAAAATTCTCAAATATAATCTCCTCTACCTTTTAAAAAGCAATTTTAATTGTTTCTTGAGCACTATTTTTCCCTGTTCTCCCATCACTTGGAGTTTTAGAATACGTTGTTTGATATCGACCATCGCCATAATAAGTAACCTTATAATGCTTGCCTTCCTCCGATATTTCAAAGCCTAAATCTTTTAAAGCTTGCCGTGTTTTAGATGACATACCATCATAATTTTTGAGAATTTTCTTTAATTCCTCAGCTTTTGTATTACTTATCCTTTTATAATCATTATTCTTTATTATATCACGAACAATATCCGCCCTTCGCGACTTAGGTTTTATATCTTTAATTGCCTCTGAAAGAATAGTAAGAAGAATATCCTTCACTTCCCCTGGATAGAATTCAAATTCATCACCAAAAAACAAAACAGGAACAGCATCTCTAGAATCAAGTTTGGCTTTAAGGCCTTGGTTTTCAAATTGAAGAGCCTCATTTGCACGAGTCAAAGCTTCCACCTGATCTTGAAGTTTTTGCATATCCTCATCAAAACTTTCCAGTATCCCATTTGCCTCAGATCGAGCATCCTCAAAGGCCTGTTTTCTAATTCTACGTTCTTCTTCATCTAGTGAATCAAGAATCTTTGTTGCTTCTTCCTCCGCTACCCTTTGTGCTTCTTCCGCTGCTAGCCGTTCCTCTCTCTGACTAATCAATCTATCTCTAAGTAAAGCATTATTCACACCCTGCCATGTATATAGCGTATCAACCATTTGGGCATTACTATATTGAATAACAGAACTTACAACCCTTTCCAATAGAAAACTATCATATCCAACTGCACTTCTATATAGATAACGGCGATGATCACTTCCCCGAGATGGATAATAAATGCCTATAGCACCATAATACTCATTATTACCATTGCACTGTTCCTTAATTGTGAGATTAAGCCAATTTCCTTCCTCAAGCATTACATGAGCAACCCCCTTGAGTCTACTTGAAAGGAATGAAACATTGACCGGATCTTCATCATTATATGTTTTAGAAACATATACAACAGGAAGGTTGAATCTGGTTTTTCGATTTATAACATCAACTAGCAAGTCAACATTCTTTTCACTTATTACAGTTGCTGTTTTTTTAACTGATAGTTGATGATCATCTTTCAAATAGCCTCGCTCAATAAGAAGCGTAATAAAATGTGGGGTCGAAAACTTTTGATTTGCATCTAAATATTCTTCAGTATAGCTACGATCAAGGCGCACCGACATTTTCATAGAATTAAAGTTCATGACATAATCCGTGTCCCAAATTGCCCCATCATCTTCCTTCTTTTCATAGCGAACGGCTATAATATTCTGATTTCTATACTCTACTATGTCAAGCCACAATCCATCTTCACCATAACGAATATTTCGTTCTCCATTCCAATTGATTCCCGGAATAATATTATTAGAATGAGGACTACCTTGGTTCCATTCAATAACCAATTGGATAAAATCGTCTTTTTTCATTGTCTCTTTGATATCAAGAATCGTTGAAAATAACAGCATTCTTATCGCGCCTCCTTTTTATAATTCAAATTTATAACTACTTAAGCTGGTCCACTCCAGGGAATGGCATCCCTTTTAGTTCTTTCATGAGTCTTTGCGATTCTGCCTCATTCTTTTTCACTCCTAATCCTTCCTTATAGCACAAGGCAAGAAGATATGTAGACTGAGGATCACCAAGATTATGTCCAACAGTAAGATAATTGAACGCACCCTCTAAATCTTCCTTAATTCCTTCTCCAGAAAGGCATAGATTTCCTAACAAGCCAGCCGTCAAACCATACATTGCTATCACAACCTGCTGATTATGATTTACTTTATCAGTAAATATCAGATAACTTCTGTGAAGGTATTCGTATGCCTTCTCTAAATCTTTACCTCTTCCGTCATCCTCTATTTCTCTTATGCCATTTTTACTAATCCCAACAAAGAACAATAGTCCTACTTGACATAAAGTATTTTCATCTTCCGCCTTCAACCCAGCTTCATAGTACATAGAAAAGCTTCCACTTGATAATCCATTTGCAATAGAATCCCTTACAAGTCCAGCATATAAAAGGAAAGCTAAAAATCCTGCGGATTCTGTCTTATCATCTCGAAGCCAAAGTGCCTTTTGAAAATGATGTGCACACTCATCATAGTTTTCTGATCCACATAATACCTCAAACATTCCATAAACATGATGTGCCTTATACCACTCTACATTCTTAAACACATCAATGTAATTCGGCATAGATATACCACTTTTGCGTATTTCCTCTGTCGCCTGATAAAAGCAAAATGCAGACGGCCAGTACTGGTTTTTTGCAGCTTCCTTAAAATATTTCAAAGACTCTACAACAGAATCAAAAAATCCTTCAAGCCCCTTTTTATCATCAAAATCAGCAACTATATGAATTCCATATACATGAAGAGCCGCATAATCATTTTCTTTAGCAAGTCGCAACACAGATTGAATATGTTTCCTAATCCAAAGCTTGCATTGATAATCATCATCAGCATATTTTAGGAACCCATACTCATATGCAGAAAGAGGATCACCAAGTTCCATACCTTTGCGCCAATATTCTAATGCAATTGAGGAATCCTCCTTTATATGTCCATACCCATAAATAAAATATTCTCCGAGATAATAATAAGCTCTGCCGATCCCATTTTCTGCCGCTTCTTTCATAACAGGAAAAGCATCAATAAGTTTACCAGCCAAAAATAGTTGTTCTGCCTCTTCATACTTCATAATTGCAGAATCATCTACAAGCTGCTTGACAGAAGTAATCTTCGCTTCAACTTGCGTCGGAGGTACAACTATTAGTGAATCATTAATAGACTTCTTCCAAGACTCAACTTCTTCAAGGCGAGCATTAAGAGAAATATGGTCCTTACATAAGGCTATTATCTGTTCTCCATAAATAACCAATATTTTTTCATCAATACAATGCCTTTGATATAAGACTTCCACTGCCTTTGAAACATATACGCCCAATTCCTCATAATTTCTATGAATGTCTTCTTTTGTTGCCTTATTCTTTCCAGTCACAGTCTTCACCATACGATGGAACCAATTCTGTTCTTTAAGGCTTTCGAATTTCAAATCGGTATCGCTTAATAGCGAAACCATTCCTGTAATAACTACTCCTACTTCCTCAGTGGGCAGCGAAGCATAATACTCGAAATCATCAATTGCCTGTTGGGAAATAACATTTCCGGCAAGTGAACTGAATCTCTGTTGTTGAGAAACCATCTGACTTACAAAACCTGCGTACTGCGTAGATGCTATTTCCATCGTATACGATAATGATCCACAGAATTCTATTAGCGAAGTATAGTAATTAGCCTCGTTCAGAATCTTCTTATAATCCCCACGAGCAAATGCAGGAGCCACCACCTTATCAACAGCTGCTGAAACAACAAAAGAAATAGGAATCGTCACAAGACTTGATACTCCTACCGTAGTGATTGTAACGGTTACCGGAATCATGATTCCTGCAGAGAAAGTAGATGTCACTCCAGCATTTCCACCGCTTTTCATTATTTCCTTCATGTAATCCCAGGTACTTATCTTCCCTGATTTCCATTTCCTATACGTTACTACTGTCTCCACTCCCGCACTTATAGCAAAGCCTACCACTCCAGCTTTTGCCACAGTCGCACTAACATTTTTAATATTGTAATTTGGCGTTGCTTTCCCAGAAGCCATATCATCCAAACGCGAATTTCTTGCAGCTTGGATGCTTTCGTTATCGCCAAAAGATATCACATCCTCATATCCCATATTTCTAACAGCTTCAACTTTTTCCGCATTTGTTACCACTGTCATTTCTTTTGGTGTATTTTTTAAATGTGGCTTATTTTTGCTAGTATATGCCTTTAACTGCTGTTCTGTATCAGTTCCTGTCAAAAGATCATGGACTGTAATATCACTTCCAGGACGATTAGCGACATCACCCGCATCAAAAGTTTTTAACAGATTCTTGAATGATCTGCGCTGTGCAGACATCCAATCCCATTCATACCCTTTTCCCTGAACTACTTTTTTTGCCCAATTCTGTTGCCCAGGAGTACCTGACATATATGTACACATACTATCAGAAGATGAAAAAATCCCACTCTTCTCATAATTACGATTCATCCAGCTCCAAAACTCCACAGAATCAGTAAGCATTCCACTTTCACTTGCCGCTGGTCCCATAGATGATAATCGAGTAGCATTCTCCTGTGCAATAATTTGACTAGTTTCATCCATCATAGAAAAAACTTCTTCTGCTGTGATGACAATTTCATCTAAATTCCTTTTCTTATTTGAAATCTTTTTTTTACCCCTTCTAGTCCCCATAGCAAATACCTATCCTTGTAAATAATTCATTCTATTCTATATAATAAGCAACCCATTCACGTAATTATTCCTCTTCAGACTTGTTACGTCATCTAAATCATATCCATTTTTACATATCAATTGCTATTATACGTTTTTCTTTCTTCTACGATTACAAACCGGACATCCATGACCTACTGCCCTCGAACCTATAACTGCAAACCATTCATGTCCCTTACTACATTTCCACCATACTTTAGTATTGCTTCGACTTGAATAAGACGATGGGTCCTTATCATTTTTATCATAATCCCATTCATCAAGAACATTCTGACGACCATTTGCTATACAATAAGAAGCAAAGTCATTATACCCCTTTAACATTCTCTTTCCTGAGCAATATGGACAGCCATCACCACGAGATGTTCTATGATATATATTTGTCTGCCACTCATGCCCCTTAGAACACTTCCACCAGACTTTAGTATTTGAACCAATTGTAAACATATCTGGTGTTAGAATACCATTCTTTTCATAATTCCATTCTTTAGCAATTTCAGGATACATTTCTGACAGACTATTCTTTTTAACATATAGATCATACCGCTCACGGATTTTTAACATATCTCTTTGAGCATCTATATCAATTGTATTAAATTTTTCATTTCCCGTAAGTGATACCAAAAAATTACATAGTTGTCTTAGCGCCCATACAAAATTTGCACGATAATGGTCAAAGTCATAATAAATATAATTATCTTCTAAGCGATTTGTATCGGATTCCTTGATTCGGATAATTCGTATACCTTGTTCATTAAGCCGCTTATCCTTTTCTAATTCTCTATGCAGATATTTTTCTTTATGATAGAAAATCCCATCATATTCAACTCCTATCATATAATCAGGCAGATATACGTCTATTTCCTTATTTGCAATCTTTATTCGTTGCTCTACTTTACAAACTTGTTCAATATAAAAAGCGACACTCTGTTCAGGTAAAGATGTACCAGCATTTGAACATAATGGGCAACCATTTCCATTAGTTCTATTACTAATTTTTGCTTTCCATTCATGTCCCTTATCACACTTCCACCAAACACTATTTCCTGAAACTGGTGATACTTTATCAGGTGTTGATATATCGGCTCCATTGCCATCTACTAAACCTTTGTTTTTTTCAAAATCCCACTCATCAACTAAATGCGGACTAACAGTTGCTAGATCATTATATCCAGGTATTATCTTTCTATTCGAACAATATGGACATCCAGTTTTCCCCCTGCCAGTTCGATCACATATTAACGCTTGCCACTCATGTCCCTTATCACATTTCCACCATACTCTTTTATTACTACTAAACGCAACATCAACTGGGGTCAATTCACCATTCCTTTCACTATTCCATTCTATAGCAATATCAGGATTCTTGGTTTGTAAATCATTAACTCCAACTATAACATTTCTTCCGGCACAAAATGGGCACCCAGTTTTATGATTAATACGCTCAGCAACACTCGTTTTCCATTCATGTCCAAACTGGCACATCCACCATACTTTTTTGTTACTACCACTAATAATATCCGTAGGTTTTAAATCACCATTTTTCGTGGGGTGCCATTCCTTTGCCACCTCAGGATATTGTGTCTGCAAATCATTAAAGCCCGATAAAACCAATCTATTAGCGCAATACGGACACCCCCTGCCTTTTACACGATCAGCAACTCTTGCTTCCCATTCATGACCACATTCACATATCCACCATACTTTTTTACTGCTACCACTTACAATATTTGTCGGAGTTAAATCTCCATTTTTTGTTGGATGCCATCCTTTTGCTATTTCAGGGCACTTCGTTTGAAGATCATTAAAACCTATTAAGACTTTCGCACCTGAACAATATGGACAACCAGTTTTATTCTTTCCAGTACGATTGCTAATACTAGATTCCCACTCATGTCCCATCTTACATTGCCACCAAAACTTCCGAGAACTATGTGCAGCGAAATCACAAGGTTTTAAATCACCATTTTTTGTTGGATGCCATTCCTTAGCTATTTCAGGATATTTTGTCTGAAGATCATTAAACCCAGCCAAAACTCGGGCTCCAGAACAATAAGGACAATTTAAGTGTCTATCAGTTCGATGTTCTATACGAGCATCCCAGTTATGACCACATTTTCCAATCCACCAAACAACTTTAGCGCTGTGACAAGATACATCTGAAGGTTTCAAATCACCATTTTTTTCGTAATCCCATTCTTCAGCTATATCAGGTCTTTGTGATAACAAGTCATTGTAGCCTATTAGTATCTTTTTTCCACAACATACCGGACACTTTCTCCCCTGCATTCTATGACTAATCGACGCTTCCCATTCATGACCTTTTTCACACTTCCACCAGACTTTTTTTCCCGAACCTGATGTAATAGAATTAATGTCTATATCTATATTTTTTTCTTTATTCCATTCGCTTATAAGTTTCTCACTTGCTTCTTCAACAAATAACCCCATGTATCTACCTCAACATCTTCTGCAATTTATTGCTATTTATATTTTACAACACTCTTTAAATGAAGTCATTGGTTATTGTTCCAATTTATCAAGCAATAAAAAAATACATATCAAAATCACACCAATTAGATATGACTTTGATATGTATCAATCTATAACATCAGCAACATGCCCATTACAATAATACAAACAGAAATTGTTATATACCCCTCTTTTGTAATAAGTTTACAAACCTTGTATCCACCACACAAATTAATAGTTATTGAATTATTTTTTAGAAACAATATAAGAAGCATCGCAAAAACAATTAAAGCCATCACGAATGCCATTATTACTACGAGCCAGGAGATTTCCGCTATTCTGACATATGCCATCAAAACATTTATGGTATTAAATTGGCAATGCATCGCTATCGTATATGACAGATTATCAGTTGCAAGTCTAACTATTGCAAATAATAGTCCAAAGAAGAAACCATATAACACGGATCCTAAAGAAAAATGTAACAGAGCAAAGAACAAGCTGCTTATAAGAATTCCTGCCTTCACATCAACTTTACTGTATGCTCCAAGCATACATCCACGGAATACAAACTCTTCTACCACCGCAGGAATAAATGCAAATACAACTATAGCCAGAATTACTGGATACGTATTCACATCCTCCGCAGAGTCAGCTCCGGCATTTGATAAAAGACCTGCCAGATAGTTCAGTAACAAAGCTATAGGAATGCTGCATACAGTTATTGCTGATAAATGAAGTAGCTTTAATGGTTCCACTCTCTTAATCTTAATATCAATAATATCCTTATTCTTCCTCCATATAAAAAAAGAGAACAGAAATGTCATAAAGTAAATCGACATCTCAGCTCCCACTGTACCAAAGAAAAGTATTGTCATTATTCCAACAACCTCGAATATTATACAAAAGAGGAATATCATATTCGCTAGTTTCACAGCCCGGTAATCCTCAGGATTATCTTTTAGTCTCTTACCTTTATTCTTCCTTTGATTATCACTCACAGTAATTCTATTAAATGGCTTTTCTGTTTTTACATCTGTCATAGCTTATTCCCTTGCCCTTCCTTTCCTCCCGATCTTAGGGCTCGATATATCCTGAGCCTCTTCTAGCTTTTCATAAACTTTCTGTTTCTTATGTTCGATCATATTCTGCAGATAATTAGTTATATCGTCATAGGCTATACCCTTCTGCTTGCAATACTCCTCAACTGCAGCCTTATCCTTGAACTCTCCCAGTTTCTGATCCTTTTTAACTTCTCCATCCGGCATCTTCACATCAGCTATAAGTGCAAAACGGATATTCTCAACCTTCTTCTGAATCTTAAAGTTACCAAACTTTGCTCCTTCAAATCTTTTATCATTTATTTGTTCTTTTGCCTTCTTGTCTTTCTTTGTGGGTTGTTTTTCCTCTTTTGGTTCAACATTATTAATCCGGTTATCAATCATGTTGTAATTCTGTTCTTCTATCTCTTCAACCTTCGCAAGAGGTTTATATTCTTCCATATCCTTAAGAAGCTCTTTAGCTCTGATTATAATCTTATCGTCCGGATCACCCTCATCTATAGCTTCCTGAATATATTCTATAATATCCTCAGTCTGGGCAGCTTCTATCTGTTCTTTTAATTCCTGAACATTTGCTGCCGCATCATCAACGGAATCATTGTAATTATATACATCGAAGTCCTGATACCACTCATTCAGTCTTTCAGCTATTTCAAGAGCACTTTTAGGTTCTGCACCTTCCGATTCTTCCAGAACATCATATATTTGTGCACTCTCTGCAGCTATCCCCTGTCCTTTTACTTCTTCAAGCTTCTTTTGCTGTTCTATAACTTCAGCCATCTGAGCCTCAATCCCATGTTTCATTTGGTAAAGCTCCATAATAGATGTAAATGACAGCTGGCTCTCTGGCATAATCTTATTCTCTGCAAAAGAATAGTAGTTATCATCCCCGATAATAATATGATCCAGAAGTTTTATAGCCATAAGCTTATAGACTTCCTGCATTCTGTCAGTAATCTGCACATCCTGTTCTGAAGGATTGCACATTCCACTTGGATGATTATGGAAAAGCATTACAGATGATGCATTCGAAAGTATCGAAGACTTCAACACCTCTCTCGGACTCACAATCGCCCGATCAATCGCCCCCATGGAACATATATTAAGATTTATAGGCTGCAGGGCTGAATTAAGATTAATGACACATACAACCTCTCTATCGTAATCCCTTATTGCATCAGCCAAAAGTTTCACAGCCTTTTCAGGAGAATCAATTGGTTCAGTACTATAAAGCGGCTTCTCCCGGACCATCCGGATAGCTACTTGATCAAGTTCATACTTCTTCTCGTTCATCGCTATCCTCCTCTCCATCTGCTAGAGGAATTGTAATGATAAACTCCTCATCTTCCTTCATGCCACCTAGAATTGTTTTTATCTGGTTTATTTCATTTTCCATACTTTTCCTTTCCCAACAAAAAACACTACATGCATTTCATACCAGCAGTATCTTATAGCCGTATTTAAGTTATTTATTTACAAAATTCTTCTATCCCTTCAACAATTTAAGGCACTAAAAAAGGCGCCTATAAGTATTTCTACCCTTAGACACCTTTCGCTGTGTATTGAGCATTAATTGCATATTGAACTATCAATCTAAATTAATCCTTCCAAGTACTATTCACCTCTTCTTGACTTATATTCATCTCCATAAGCCTTGGCAGCACCATAATCCTTTCGTTCGATTGCTCTTCGAGCTTTTTCACGCAGTTGTTCATCACTCATGTGAGATGTTCTATCATTGCTTGATACTTTATTATATGAATCCATTTGTTCTTTTACTGCATTTCCAAGTTGTTCTCCCAATTTATCAAAAAATCCCATAAAAACACCTTCTTTCTAAATATAATATAATCATCATTAATTGACTTATTCACTTTTTTTCCTTGCTATTTTCATAATCTTTAAATCTTCTTTTTCTTGTTCTTTCAATTCCTTTCTTCTTCTTTTCAAATCCGAACTTGTGTCTGATGTATCATCTTGTTTAGATCTATTACAATGCTTACAAATGCATTGCAGATTATATCTTGAGTTTGTTCCCCCCTTAGATTTAGGTATGATATGATCAATATCCATATCACCTTTTCGAAAGCTTTTGCCACACTTTACACATTTATACCAGCCATTATTTGATGAAGAATATTGAAGTCCTGTTTTTCTATAATCAGAGGATAATAACTCATCATCCTCATCATTTACCATACTTAAAATTTCTCTATCGTCTTTGCTTCCTTTCATCCCGCGTGCAAAGCCTTCCAAGAATCCCATTATAACCACCTCCAATCAATTATATAAAATCTCATTTTTCAACAAAGCAAAAAGAGTAATCTTTTGTTCCTAAAACAAAAAAATCAGATAAGACACTTTAAGCCTAATCTGATAAACAAAAGTTGCAACTGGCTGCCATAAATCTAATAATCTTATAGGCCCTATAGCTTTGCGTCACAAGGTTTCCCTTGCTTTGCTAAAATATTTAAATACTTATGTCATAATTATAATCGTAATTGCAAATAATAGCAATGTATTTTTGTACTTATTTATTATTATTTATCATCTTGGGGATAGAAATATTATCCCCAAGATTTGAAGTACAATTTATCCTATAGCAATCTTTTTACTCTTCTGAGTTGCAGGTTCTCTTGTCGCCTCTTTCTTTGCAACTTCCTCCTGCTTATTTGATATACGATCCTTGAGTGACTTCTGACCTTTCTCATCTTTTACAGCAGTCTTTACTTCTGCTTTCTTATCGCCTCGGTCATCCTGACTTTTGTCGGATTTTTCTACAGAAGTTTCTTTCTCCTGTTTTCTCTCTTCCATCTTATCCATCCTCACAAGTTCATGTGATTCTGAATCATACTGGAAGACATGATCCGAAAGCTTATCCTCAGCACTTACTACACCGGAATTGATCTCCTGAACCATATTTTCCATTACTCCAGGCTCCATGTCATCTTTCAGAGGAAGAACTATTGTTTCATGCACACTACTTGGGAGTACAACAAAGTCTCCGCCCAGCTTTTCAGCAATCTCATCCATAGCCTTCTGATTCAAAATCTCAGATGCTCCATTTACATTCTGCTCATTTGAAAGTACATACATCTGCATATCCGGATCCTCAGGAGGGAGCATCATATCTACCATAGGATCATTCTCAGGTACTCCATCCGGGAACATCATTCCAACCAGCACATCCCTCATGCTCTTAAATGAATAATCCTGCTCAGCCAGGTTATTCATTGCTGCCTCCTTAAGCTGCTGCTGCTCTACTCCCATACTCTCCATTATCTCATTTGTGATAGGAAGAGTCATACGGCCTTCGTCTGTTTCCTTTACTACTGCAGCAAATACAACTGACATATCTTCTATCTGTTCCGTCGGTTTATCCGCGAGATAATCCTTATTATTTTCTGTATTTACTACCTTAACGGTGAGTGAATCCTTTAAATCCTCAAAGTTCATCATAATGCGCCACCTCCGATTCTGTCAGCTTTCTTCTTACTTTCTACATTTGCAGCCTCTTTAAGTCTGTACTTCCTTATCCCCTTAATGTAAGCTGCCATTCTTTCCTTATATGCTTCGTCACTAAAGAAGTCATTTGAAGCACCAGGAATGTACGTACTGTTGTCGATCATTTTCTTTTTCTCCTTTTCCTAAATTAAAGAGGCAGGACTTCTCCCGCCTCAAAGTTAATAGTTATATAGAAAACCGGATCATTTCTTCTCCGGAAATTCCATCTTGAATTTATACTGTTTTCCTGAAACCTTTGTTCCATCTGATTTTTCATAGCTATAATCAGTTATGCCTTCAGGAATAAGATAGGCATCGAACTTGCCACCATTCTTCTTTTTGATGTTCTTAACAAAGATCTTCTTTCCTGCAAGAAGGATCCGTAGCTGCGATTCATTTACGGATATTCCCATTACGCTTCCAAGCTGCATGCCGCATTTATTCCTGCAGTAATATCCATAAATCCCCTTAACCACATCCCCTCCACAGTTAGGGCACCTGCCCAGAACATCTCCTTTGGAAAACATGGTCTTATCTTCGACACTTACACTGTGATAGGTTTTAACCAGATCCTTCACCATTCCGGTTATGCCTGATATGAATTCATCATAATCAGCTTCGCCCTTTGCTACTAGGGACAGTTCATTCTCCCAGTCTGCTGTAAGCTTTGCTGACTTCACTTTATCGGGAAGGACTGTTATCAGTTTTATGCCATTATCTGTCGGGATAAGATTCTTCTTTTCCCTTTTTATAAATCCATCCTTTACAAGCTTTTCAATGATGTCAGCTCTTGTAGCAGGCGTTCCAAGTCCTTTTCTTTCAACATCTGTCTCCATATCCTCAGCTCCTGCCTTTTCCATCGCGCTTAGGAGTGAGCTTTCCGTGAATCTTCCTGGCGGCTTTGTGAAATGCTCTGTAACTTTTCCGCCGACCTTTTCAAATACTTCTCCTTCTCCAAGATCAGGAAGAGACTGTTCATCGGTATCACCCTTTTCTTTATCAGGTTCATTCTTATACAGTTTCCTTAATGCCTCTTCATATACCTTCCAGCCAGGATCAGTTACTACCTTACCCGTTGCCTTAAACTCAGTTCCTGCACAGTCAAATGTCACCTTCTGGGATATATATCTATGCGGAACTGATGTTGCCTCAAGAAGCCTTACAGCTATAAGATGCAGCACCTTTCTTTCATCCTCTGAAAGAGCCCTTAGATCTGCCTTTACTATTTCAACTGTTGGGATTATCGCGTGGTGATCTGATACTTTCTTTGAATTCAACACCTGCTTAACCTGTATCTCACCAAACTCCTTTGGTATAAATGTAAAAGCTTTTCTTACCGCATCTATCACTTCTCCTGCCGTCTCTGCCATATCCTCTGTAAGATACTGGCTGTCAGTTCTTGGATAGGTCACAAGCTTTCTTTCATAAAGCATCTGTATATGATCAAGTGTCTTCTTTGCAGTAAAGCCGAATACTTTATTGGCATCTCTCTGAAGCGATGTCAGATCATACAGCTTTGGAGGAGCATTTCGTTTTTCCTCTTTTGTGACTGATGTAACGACTGCTGTATTACCAGTGCATTTACTAATCAGTTTTTCGGCAGCTTCCTTTGATTCTATCTTTTCTGATACTGCATCTATTCCGTTCATCAGGATATGAGCCATAAAGTACTGCTGCTTTTTAAAGCTGCTTATCTCAGACTCTCTTTCTACTATCATCGCAAGTGTCGGTGTCTGTACCCGACCTACCTTCAGAACCTTTCCGCCGTATAGGACTGTAAAAAGCCTAGTTCCGTTTATTCCGACCAGCCAGTCAGCTTCCTGTCTGGCAAGAGCAGCCCTGAAAAGCGAGTCATAGTCGTTTCCCGGTTTCAGGCTTTCCATTCCTTCGCGGATTGCCTTATCCTCCATAGATGAGATCCAGAGCCTTTCCATAGGCTTATTACACCCGGCCTCGCTATATACAAGCCTGAAGATAAGTTCTCCTTCACGCCCTGCATCAGTTGCACAGACAACGGAATTAATATCGTTTCTATGCATAAGCTCCTTCAGGATATTAAACTGCTTTCTTGTATCCTTTTTGATGCTGTATTTCCATTCATCCGGTATGATGGGAAGTGTTTCATAGGACCACTTTTCATATATGCTGCTATAGTCCTGAGGCTGTGCCAGTTCAACCAGATGTCCTACACACCAGGAAACAAGATATCCATTACCTTCGTAAAAGCCGTCCTTTTTTTCAGTCGCTTCGATAACTTTTGATATAGACGCTGCTACACTCGGCTTTTCCGTAATCACAAGTTTCATTCAGATCCTCCTACCTTGCTTCCTTGGCCTTACTTTTTGTTTTCTTCGGAGCTTTTGCTTCCTTTTCACTTGCTTCTTTTGCTTTCTTCTCGATCTTATCTTTAAGTGAAGGCTTCGCGGCTTCTTCCTGAGTATTTTCCTGGGCCTTATCTCTTGTCTTATAGGCTTCGACCATGGACTTAAGTTCTTTATTTGGGACCTTGGTCTTTTCGTTCTCCCAGATGGTCTTGCCGTTTTCATCAACACCCTTGGTTATGTTCTTTGTAACTGTTGTGCTGCCATTCTCCGGAAGCTTGCACCACATTCCTTTTCCGAACTGATTCTCATGTACCTGATTAGCTCTTACTACAAAGCTCTGCCACGGCTGCTTTGTTTCCTCGTTCGGTGGGATCATTATCTGGCGGTATGTGTTGCCGTCCTTTCCCTGGAACTCATCACCTACAAAGTTCTTACCGAATATAAGAGTTATCTCCTTATACTCCGGCTTTTCTGCTGTTTCTGTTTTTGCTTCCTGCTTATCAAGGAAGTCTTTAAGATCATTTTCCATTTTTCTCTTTTCCTTTCCCTTAAATTAAAGAGCAGGGACAGTGCCCTGCTCTTGATTACTTTATTATGTCGTTTATTCTTCCTGCTCTTCCTCAGATTCATCCTGATACATCTGGTCATCGCTTCCTGCTGGTTTTCCTTTTTTTCCGGACATAAGCTTTACTCCGACTACAGCTGCACCTGCCAGGATCACTGCTCCTATTATTAGAAGATTTCCCATTCCATCAGATTTGCCTTTGTCACTTCTCTTTATCTCTTCCTCTGCATCTGTATCTGTTGCAGGTTCTACCTTTTCCACTTCAGGTGTGCCCTTTGTTACAGGTGTCATGGTATATGGATCTATACCATTTGCAGTTGCTGTTGAATTTTTAGGAAGAGTCTTCTCTCCATCATTTGTAAAGTTGAGAAGATTTTGGTTAGATACTGAAGTAAGGAAATAGACTGTACCGTTATTAGGGCTGTTATTCTTTGCAGAGGAACCTTCTCCTGCATAGGCTGTGCTTTCTGTATCTCCTGACTTATCCTGCGCTGCTGTCATATCTATCACGAGGAAATACTGCTGTCCGTCTGCTGTTATTATCGAATAGAACTGCTTACTCTTTACCTCATTCGTTATATCTTCTCCATCTTCATCCGTAACAGATGTGACTTCTGCCTTTGATTCTCCTGTAGTCTGAGGCGTTGCGTTTTCAGGAAGCGATTCTGACGGATCCTCTTTTTCTTCTCCATCCTCGGTCTCAGCATTCGGATCGGTCCAGTATGGATTAGAGATTGTATACACAGTACTTGGGTTTCCTGCCTTATCAAGGGCATATACATAGAAGTACTGATACGAGGCATCGAACTTTTCCAGCCTAACGGATACTATCCCATTATCATCAGGGGTATATTCATAGCCATTGATATAGACTGAATCTACTCCACTTTCTGTATCATAGGTCATGACTGTAAGAAGTCCTTCATTTACTGCAGCATTAAGAGTCGGTGCTACCGTATCAAATATCTTTATCTGCTTTGACTTCTCATACTCATTTTCAAACTGGTCAGTTATCTTTACATAGACCGTACAGTTCTCATTTATCTCGAACTTCATCTCGTCTGTTATATCCACCCAGCTGCCATTTGAACCGGCCTTTGCTTCCACCTTTTCAACCTTTGGCTCTACCAGAACGCTGGAGAGGTATTCATACTTTACGACTAAATTAGTTGTGTCATTAAACCAGCCATCCTTTTCAGGTGTTATTGTAATCTTATATTTGCCCTTGGTTGTATCTACCTCAGGATCCTTAGTGTCATCTTTTTCCGGAACAACGACGCTTGGAACACTTTCTGTTGTTGCTTCCTCAGTTGTCTTATCTGTATCCTCTCCTGTATGGGAAGCATCCTCTCTTACTTCCTCGGTCGTATTCTCCGTTTCATTTGACGTATTTACTCTCAGTCTATCTGAATTCACACTTCCTGTTGTAAACACAGATAAGAGCATCGTCATACTAAGTAGTAGTACTTTCAGTTTCATTTCCTGTCTCCTTTTCTACAAAACTATTTCCTTCTTTCGGAGCCTTTTCTTTTTTAGTACTGATAAGATACTTTTCCAGCTCCTCATGATCTCTGAAACCGAATTCAAGTGTCAGCTTTCTGAAGAGAAAGCCGTCTATACGGTTTATCTCAGCATTTATATTTTCGAGCTTTGCTTTTTCTTTATTACATCTCTCCCTGGCTTTAGTAAGAGCCTCATTTGCAGCTTCAGTCTTTTTTTCCTGAAGGGCTTTTGCTTCACTCAGCTTACTCAGCCTTTCTCTCATTTCTTCTTCTGTTACCATATATTTCCTTTCCAACTTCTGGACTTTTCGTCCAAAAGTTTACTCCTCGCTGTAAGATGGTCTTATAAACAGAGTTATCGGAAAGTCTCCGCTAGTATATCTTGTACGCATAAAAACACCGCCGCCATTAGACTGTGAACCACTGTCTCCCGCGCCGGTATTACCTCCGATAGTCGTATAAGAACCATCCCCATTATTTGCTACAACGATTTCTATATGCTCATCTGTACTGAAGAGTACCAGATCTCCATACTGAGCTTCACTGCCACTTATTATGAGTCCATTACTCTGAGCCCAGGTATGTACTGCAGAGCAGCCCGCTGTCTTTCCTCCGCCATAGAATGCATCAGCATTCCCGCTTTTATTAAAGCACCACCAGACGAATACACAGCACCATGGATAATCATCTCCACTTACCTCTGAACCATAGTATTCAGTGTTATAGATGACTGTATTTGAGCCTGCCGGATTCTCAGTTATTCCGATCTGTCCCTGAGCCGTCTTTACTACGCCGCCAGGTCCTTTTTCTTCAACTATCGCTCCGCCGCCCATGACTCCGCCTGCTTTATACTTTGCAAGCCATTCTTCGCCGTATTCTTTATGGCCATAAGCTGACCATCCCATCTGGGACGCCATCTTCTGTGAATAGGTAGTCGATATATCAAGCGTCCATTTCGTTTCACCCTGAGCCACCATCCAGTCAAGGAACGCAAGGCCATAGTTATAGCCCTGGGCTGCTACCTGAAGTCCGTCATAGTCTGTTGCTTCCTCTACTCCCCAGGTATCTATCGCATCAATAAAATATCTGCAGCCTGCATCTATTGATTTCTGCTCTACTGAGTAGTCATCCCAATCAGCTGGTGTTCCACTTGTCCAGTAACCGCTTTCCCTGCTCTGCATCAGATCTCCGTCACAGCTTGCCGAGATTCCGTTTGATTCCTGCTGAATAGTGGCAAGTATTGCATTAACGAAGTCTTCCTTTCCGTAGGCTGTCATTCTTTCTGTAACGAAAGTCCTCCACTGCTCGACTTCTGCAGGAAAACCAGCTCCCGTTACCTTGGTCTGCGAATTAACATAGTCTTCGTCCCCTCCGAAGCTCATGAGTAGCATTGGTCCGGCAGCACTTATCAGAGAAACAATAAGTCCCACAGCAAGAGTAACTGTTATAGCTATCTTTCCCGCCGGGGACTTCGCAAACTGAAGTAAATGCTGACCCAGTGTCTGGGCACCTGCCTTAGCCTTATCGAAAAGATTCATTCCGGTCGTATAGGTTACTTTTCCGGTCTTTCCGGCAGCACGCGCTTTCCTCTGTTCCAGGATCGCATTCTTCATATATTTTCTTTTTATCGCTTTTTTCTGAAGGCTTTTTTCATAGAAATTACTATTCTGCCACAGTTCACTTTCCTTTGCTGTCTTAAGCGCTGATTTATACTGCAGTCTGTAGCTATTCTTTATGATCTTTTCCTGCTGCTTCGCAAGCTTTGCTATCTCAGCTTCGTTTTTACTTCTTCTCCAGTATTTAGCAGTCTGCGAAATGGAATAAAGTCCCGATACTCCTTCTGCTGCTTTATCAGCTGTATCTATCCAGGAGTTCTGAATGCTTGTTTCATCCCCTTCTGCAATGTCATCTGCAAAGTGCAGTGCTCTTTTTCCTATACTGTCAGCAAGGTCTGCCGGTGTATGCTTTGGTGAATCCGTAAGCTTATCCTGAACCGTTCTTTCAGCTCTGAGGTCACTCTTAAGACCGCCCTTTATTTCTGTCTTTATCTCGTAGTCTTTTCTGAGCTTACCCTGAAGTTTCTTACGGTTATCCCTGAGTTTTTTTGCATTAGAATCATCCAGTCCTTCAAGAAGTGAACTTTCTCTTCCTTCTCTAAGTGCCTCTGCCTTTGCCCTTCTTCTTGCAGCTGTATATAGCTTATCACCGTGATCCGACTTAAGTGTCTTGCTGGTATAAAGGTCCGTCATATCGTTTATGCTTTCCCTTACCCTTTCGCGGTCAGATAAATTAATAACTCTATCATCTGTCGTACCAAGAAGCACTTCACTGGCAAGGCTTAGATTTTCATCTCCGCCGGGACTCGCGTGTCTCATTCTATGCTCAGCTATATCCACAGCTTCTCTCGCGCCAGCCTTAAGTGTATTCCTGTCATCTCCGGTACTGTGCAGTTTATTCGTACTCTCAGCACTTTTAAGCATATCCTTCGCTGTATCAACACTAGTTTTTAATTCTCTACTCATAGGCATTCCTCCTTACTGAGAAGGTTTACCCTCTTTTTCGTTTCGTGCATCAGTCTCTGTCTTTGTTTCTGCAGGCTTTGTAGTCAGTAGCGAATACATCACTGTATCCTTAGGAAGTCTATCCACAAACGGCTGAACTATATCTCCGAAGAAGATAAGTCCTTCACCCTGTCCTACATTTGTCACATACTTTATCTGGTGCTGTGAGATATTCAGCTTCTGTGCCAGGATGTCCCTGTCATCAGCACCCTGATTCAGCATGTATACAAAGTCTGAATTATCAAAGATATTTTCAATCTCCTTTGATGCAAGGAAGTCTTTTACGTTCTGTGTTATGCCTGTCGGGATACCACCCCATTTTCTGAAACGCTTCCATATCTCCATTGAATAAGCTGCGGTAAGTTCATCCTTTAGAAGAAATCGCGATAGGTCAGGCGCTTTCACGCCTTTCGCCCCGCGCCACACCGTGCAAGCAGCTTTCACTGCACACGGCGTTCCATGGGAAGAGTTATTTCATTCTTAATGTAGTTATTTCAA